>Ga0315280_10001483_pt1 | contig 40247 bp, 34 predicted proteins | sample YL17G06_40_MG_FD_203697 | JGI IMG/M metagenome (GOLD analysis project Ga0315280, IMG submission 203697) | Sediment microbial communities from Yellowstone Lake, YNP, Wyoming, USA - YL17G06_40 | ecosystem: Environmental > Aquatic > Freshwater > Lake > Sediment | place: USA: Wyoming | collected...
TTCCTTGCGGTCTCCTCTACATCTCTGACAAGGATGCCGACCTGGATAATCTCTACGCGCTTTGAAGATGCCTGCAAATCCGAACACCAGAGACGAATCGCTTTGCCGCTATAAGCAGTTGTCGATTTCAACGTGTCAATAAAACAATAGTCCTGTGAAGATATGACTGACGGTCAGTAGTCCAGGCAACTTGCATTGATCGGCAGCATCGTGGCGGGGCGTCGCCTTCACGGCTGAGCCCTGTGAGAGAAACGTCCTCTGTGTAGCAGTTGCATAGACTGTCCTCGTTTGTCGCCCGAATGCTCTCGATGCGGGCTTCGCTATATGATAGTGTTTCCCGTCTTCTTGTCGAAAACATGCATTCTCTCGGTATCGAAGGTCAAATAGATCGTGTCGTCAAGTCTAGCTTGGAAGCTAGGGTCAGTCTTCGCCCTGACCAATGTCCCGCCGATTCGCGCGTCCACGATGACGCTGTCGCCTATGGGCTCGGTTACGTATACCTTCGCTTGGATCCCATTGGGCACCGAATGCTTGGTGACTTTCATATCCTCAGGTCTAACGCCGAGAACGAGATCCGACGCCGAAGCGTCCTTTCTGATGACACCGAAGTTCTCCTTTGACAGAGGCACCTGAAACTCAGTCGCGTCGAGCGCTCCTCCGCCATCTTTCTCTACAAGCGTGCATTCGAAGAAGTTCATCGGAGGGCTGCCAATGAATCCGGCTACCCACAAGTTCGTCGGGCAGAAGTATGTGTTCTCTGGATTGTCCAGCTGTTCGAGGCGACCCTCATTCATTATTGCGATGCGGTCCGACATCGTCATCGCCTCCACTTGGTCGTGAGTAACGTAGATGAGCGTGGTGTCAAGGCGTTTCTGAAGTCGTTTCAGCTCGGCACGCATGTACACTCTAAGCTTCGCGTCCAGGTTGCTTAGTGGCTCATCCATCAGGAAGACATCGGGCTTCCTCACGATCGCTCTTCCTAGCGCAACGCGTTGTCTTTGCCCTCCGCTGAGTTCCTTGGGTTTTCGTTTAAGGAGACTACCGATTTCGAGCGTGTCTGCAGCTTCTTTGACGCGCTGCTGAATCTCGCTCTTGTTCGTGTGCCGGATTTTGAGAGGGAACGCGATGTTATCAAAGACATTCATGTGGGGATACAGTGCGTAGCTTTGGAAGACCATTGCTATGTTGCGGTCTTTGGGGGCAACATCATTAACGAGCCTGTCACCGATGTATACGTTGCCTTCCGTGAGCTCCTCCAACCCCGCCACCAGCCGCAGGGTAGTCGTCTTCCCACACCCAGACGGTCCTAGGAGTGTCAGGAACTCTCGGTCCGCGATCTCAAGACTAACTCCATCTACCGCCTTCACATTACCAAACGACTTGTGGATCTTCTCAAGAGTCACTTTCGCCAAGCGTCGCTAGACCTCAAACCCCTTGGTGTAAGTACAAGATAAATAGCTTTTGAGGTCTTGCAGAAGTGTTCTAACTGCCCAGATCTGCCCCTGAAGTGGCGTATGCGTCAGCCGGATAGAGATTTCTATCTTACAAGACTTTCGTGAGTGGAAGACATCGATGACTCGTAGACGCACGCCTTCGGAACACGTCGGTTATCCAATCTGCGTGTAGCTCAAGATTCACGACGCTCCAACTGAAGTGTTGCCTTTAGCTTATATATGGAGCGTCGCTGATTTCCGAAAACGATGTGACTTGCATTGGGTGAAATGACCTGCGCGAGGTACCTTCTCGAACGTCTTCAAGCGGAGGGCGTAAAATACGTCTTTGGAATACCGGGTGGCGGTGTTGACGAGCTCTCCAACAGCTTCTGGAACCTCAAGGACCTGAAGTTCATCCTAGTCAAACATGAGCAGAATGGAGCCTTCATGGCGACCGGCTATGCTGCAGTGAGCGGTAGGCCAGGAGTAGTCATGGGAACAAGCGGCCCAGGAGCCTGGAATGCTCTAGCTGGGCTGGACGTTGCATATGCCAACTCGTACCCTGTGCTCGCATTGTGCGGTGAGACGCTGACCAAGGGTTGGGGAACAGGCGGCTTTCAAGATTCCTCAGGCTGGGGACCTAGAACCCCTTCCCAGGCGAAGGCGTTCGAAGGATGCACGAAGTGGCGTGTGACGGTGGACATGCCGCACAAGGTTATCGATGCGGCCTCAAAGGCATTTGACGCTATGTTACTCGGTCGAAAGGGGCCTGTCCACATACAGATTCCTGTGGACGTTCAGAGCCGAACCGTGGTAGCTGACCCTCCGAAGCAGATGACGATGCCGGTGAGAACAGGCGGAGACCCTGAACTCATCGACAAGGCGGCGGAACTCCTCGCGAACGCATCAAATCCAGCTATCCTGGCAGGATGGGGAGTGATAGAATCTGAGGCCTCGCCTGAACTTGTGGAATTGGCTGAATTACTGACAGTCCCTGTGGCCACCACATTCAGAGGCAAGGGAAGCATTCCAGAAGACCACGAGCTCGCTCTAGGTGTTTCAGGGGCGATGGGGCACGACACGGCGAATGGATATCTGACGGCTGAAAATGTTGACGTCTTGCTCGCTGTGGGTGCAGGATTCAGCCAACAGACAACACTAGGCTGGAAACAGAACTACGGCGGCCAGAAGATCATCCAGGTGGACGTGGATCCACAAGGCATGTGCAGAACATACAATATCGAACTCGGCATTGTGGGCGACGCGAAGATCGTTCTCAGAAGTTTGGTGAACAAACTTCGTCAGGCGAATAAGGCTCGCAATAGAGAAAGACTGGAGAAGATCTCGAAGCTAAAGGAGAAGATGAACTACTATTCTGAATCCGTGATGTTTTCTGATGCGGTGCCGATAAAGCCCCCGCGCGCTATCAGCGAAATCAGAAAAGCGCTTCCGAGAGACGCAATAGTCCTCACAGACTGTGGAAACAATTGCATTTGGGTCGAACGTTTCTTCCAGACCTACGTGCCCGGAACGTTGATCTTCGATGGTACAACTCACATGGGCTGGACCGCAGCAGCAGTCATCGGAGCGAAACTCGCAGCCCCCGATAGACCCGTGGTCACAATACTCGGCGACGGATCGTTCACAATGTGCTGTCAAGACGTGAAGACGGCGGCAACATACAATGTCCCTGCAATCTGGTGCATACTCGATGATCAACAGCTGGGAGCCATAAGGCACAGGCAACGCGTGATGCCTGGCCGCGTACTCGAAAGGTATGCCAGACTCGACCTCGACGATCCTGACTTTGTCAAATTTGCAGAAGCCGTCGGCGTCAGAGGGGAAAGAGTCGAGAAGCCAGGCGAGATTCAACCAGCAGTGAAAAGAGCGATCGAATCCAATAGACCCTCCGTCATCGACATCGTAGTCGACCGGGAAGAGCCTCATCCCGCAATCGAAGGACTCGCGAAGATAGTCACAGGCAAATGAACAGGGAGCAGAGCGTGACGCAGCCATGAAAGCAGTTCTTTACCTAGGTCCGGAGAATGTTGCCGCTAGGGATGTCCCTGACCCAAAGGTGAAAGCTAAAGAGGTACTGATCAAAGTCAAGGTAGCTGGAATATGCGGCTCAGATCTGGAGATGTATCGCGGACACAGACCGGATGTGGTTCCACCAAGAATTCCAGGTCACGAGATTTCTGGGGACGTCGCCGAGATCGGCAAAGACGTGAAGAAGTTCAACCCGGGCGACAGGGTAGTGGTTGAACCTATTGTCTCGTGCGGAGAATGCCGCATGTGCAGGTTGGGCAGGTACAACATCTGCAGAAACCTGAGAATTCTCGGTGTTTACAAGGACGGCGCCTTCGCAGAGTTTGTGACAGTCCCTGAGAATCGCGTCTACAAGCTACCGAAGAAGCTATCCTACGAAGAAGGCGCAGTCTTGGAACCGACCACCGTAGGCGTCCACACGGCTAAGAGGGCGCATGTCTCCGTTGGCGACGTAGTCGTCATTCTCGGTGCAGGCCCTATAGCCTTGCAAATCGGGCAGGTGGCCAGAGCAATGGGTGCAAGTCACATCATAATGACAGACGTATTGGACTACCGCCTTCAGCTGGCAAATAAGCTTGCAGCAGATGTCGTGGTGAACGCCGCCAACGAGGATCCGAAGCGCTATGTGGATGAGGCCACCGACGGGGAAGGCGCAGACGTTGTGATTGAAGCAACAGGGCTCTCGAAGACGATTCTCCAAACGATGAGCCTTGTCCGCAGCGGGGGCACGATACATATCGCAGGGCTCAATGTGGAGAAGCTCGTTACAGAGCCTCCGACTTTCTTTGTGAACGGTCTGTTGAAGGAAGTCTCAGTCGAATTCTCCAGAGCCTATTCTGCGGGCGATTGGCCGATCGCGATAAGACTCGCATCGAGAGGCGCGGTCAATTGTGGCGCACTGGTCTCTCACAGGTTCCCATTAGATGAAGCAAAGAGAGCCTACGAAGTTGCCGACAGGAAGCTGGAAAACGCGGTCAAGGTTGTCTTCACTCCCTAGACTGTAAGCCTGCAAAGTGATTACACCCAGGCTGGACAATCGACTACAAACCGCAAGAGAAAGTCTTACCACCCAACAGACTTGGAACCTAGCTCCCGGCGCTTGACAACAGCACCACCCGTCCAGCTTAAGTGTGCTCGGCCGATGCGCCTACGCATCCGTTGCGAACAACAAACATCTCTCGAACTTGAGAGCCATCACAAGCTGAAGCGGCTGAATAGATTCGCAATGCTATTTCTTCAAGCCGTCCTCTCGACAGTGTCTACGGGCTCATCCAAAATGTCGAGACCGCGGTCCAGCTGCTCCTTGGCGATTACTAGCGGGGGAGCCATTCTAATGACGTTCTCGAATGTGCCGCCCGGATTGACGAGTACTCCTCTCTTGTAAGCCTCTTGGACTGCCTCGACCGTCTCCTTGCTTGCGGGTTTCTTCGATTTCTTGTCTTTGACCAGCTCTATCCCGGCCATGGGCCCTTTCGATCACTTGGCAAGATTATGAGCGATCCCAATCCGGGCAGACGGAAGACATTGCGTCGAAAGATCGGTTTCACGAGACTTGGAATATTTTGCAGATGTTAAGGAACCTGATAGGGGCCGGCCGCGAGCTGGGGGTCTACGATGTGGTTAAAGCACCTTCAGGGAACTTGAGAAGCAGGTGCGAAACCCGCATCTTCCGCCAAGCCATACAGCTCTCTTGCATTTTCGCGAAGCACTCGAGACGCCAAGTATGGCACCTGCCTCAACTCGATTTCACCAGAGGCAACCTTCTCCTGGAATACTGTTGCCACATTTCTTCTCGCCAAAACCACATGGCCGTAGACGCCTTCGACGAATCGATAATCTCCTCCAAAGCCCAAAATCTTGTTTGAAGGGACTAGGTCGAGCCACTCTGAAAGGATGGCTCTGGCGGCTGTGGGCGAGAGGATGTGAACCCAGCAGAGATCCGGGTAGACGTTAGGGAAGTTCTTTGCAAGAACAGCTAACTCCCTAGCATATGGATAGCCTGCGTGGAAGAGATCGAACTTGACGTTCTTGTACTCTCTAATCAGGTCAGTGAGCAATGTGGGATTGGAGTTGCTCACGATGTTTTCGTTACCTTCCTGCATTCCTGTGTGAATCTGCACTGGAAGTGCGTATCTTTCAGCGAGCTGTATGATTCTGTGTACGAGATAGTCTTGAAGCGGCTTACCCTCATCGAAACTCACGCCCTCAGGACTGTACGTGCCGATAGGCCATGCAGGATAGGGCATGACCTCCTTTCTTCGAAAGCTTCTGGTTCGATAGATTCTGTTGAAGACATCTTCGGCCTCCGCATACGTTACCTTCTCGAAGTTGAGAGTTCGTTGATAAGCGAGCCCTATCTTGACGCCCACGATTTGTTTCGCAATTCCTGCAAACTCGCTCTCTAAAGCTTCCAAGAGATCGTCCAAAGAATGGATCGGGATTCCAGTTCTCGCAGAAAGTGTTGCCAGGTCATCTCTGCTGAGAGGAGTTGCATAATTGTCAAAGCGCATCACGGGGACTTGAAGTTCACTCTCTACGTCTATCGTGAACAAAGAATCGTTAATTGACACTTCTATTCCGCCTTTCGTCCTCAGGACCCACCTGTAGAATCCTGCCTGCTGCCGCTTCTCCATGGCCTCTTTCAGGGGCTTCCACGCGGCCGAGTCGAATCCATCGATTCCGTAAAGGTCTTTCACGGCTATCTTGATAGCTTGGGCGTAGCCGGTGTTCTCGACTTTCTGCCAGTATGGAAGGAAAACCTGCCACCTCTCTTCGAGTGGCGTCTTGACTGATCGGATTGAGTTCAGCTCATCAAGTGTCATGCCCGAGGAAATTAGGTCTGATGAGAGGTAGTGAGGAAGGAAAACATGCAACGGATCTGCCTGCATTTTGAGCCTGTCCGACTCCCTCATCAGATGCTCGTGGGTGTCTACCACTTTTACACCATATACTGCGTTCATGATGTCCAGGCGCTCGGCCATTGTTGAAATCAAACCTAGGCTCCGTGCATCAACTTACCTCTTAAGCCTGCCCAACCACGACATCCATAAGCTGAGCGCATTCATGCGAGATCACCTTTTATTGGAGTAACCGTTTTCATAGAATGCCATCTACAAAGCAAGGTGTGTACGTGAAGATGAAACCTCTTGTCGCGAAATCTTGGGAAGCGGACTACTTGGCTACTCCTTCACCCTACGAGAGACATAGACAAGTCCTGTTCTCCATGAAGCAGCACGGAATAAACTCGGCGTCGATTGGAACAGTCACGATTCCGCCAACAGGCAAAAGTGATCCGCATTCACACGAACGATCCGACGAGTTCTGGATAATCACAAAAGGTCATGGGAAAATTATCGCTGACGGGAACGAGGTAGAAGTTGAGCCTGGTGCGGTCGCATACGCCCCTGCAAAGTCCACTCATCAGGTGGTCAACACCGGAAAGGAAACACTTCACGCCTACTGGATAATTGTGCCTCCAGGGCCGGAGGAATCAATGCTCAAAATGATGGGGAAGCTCTAGCTTCCGCAGACATTCGGGCTCGTACAGCGCTGGCTAGGATTCTTCATAGGGTTTGGATGCTACCCCACCTGTTGTCTCGCTCAATTGCACCTATCGCATGATTTTTCTGACCGCTTGTGCGATCATTTCCTTTCCTGGCATGTATGCCTTCTGAAGTGGCGGACTGAAAGGCGCCGGTATGTCAGGACACGCGATTCTCACTACATTCTCAAGATAGTCCATCGCTTTTTCTGTGACTCTGGCGACAACTTCAGCACCAACCCCACAGGTGACGACACTATCTTCTGCCGTGACTAGACGCGCTGTTTTCTTCACAGAAGCCAGAATAGAATCTATGTCGAGCGGTACAAGCGTTCTGGGATCAATCACTTCTGCGCCTATTCCATCAGAAGATAATGCTTCAGCCGCCGCTAAGGCTTCGCCTACCATTCTTGAGACGGCAACTATGGTCACATCCGTGCCCACCCTCTTGATGTCCGCCTTGCCAAACGGAATGAGCGTCTCCTCTTCAGGGACGGGACCTTTCGTGCCATACAGTGTGGCGCATTCTATGAAGAGTACGGGATTGGAGCCTCGAATTGCAGTTTTGAGGAGACCTTTGGCGTCTGCCGGAGTTGAAGGAACTGCAACCATGATTCCTGGGGTATTCATGTAGAGAGACGGAAAGAACTGAGAATGCTGTGCCCCGGTGTTTCTTCCTAGGCTGTATTGCGTTCTGATCACAGCCGGTGCAGTTAGCTTCCCGCCGGTCATGAAATGCATTTTCGGCAAGTGGTTGACAAGTTGATCGCCACATTCATGCAGAAAGTCCATGTACATTATTTCCGCGACAGGCCGGTATCCCATTATTGCTGCTCCCATTGCAGCCCCGATTATTGCGTTCTCCGAAAGAGGTGTGTCCCTGACCCTTTCCGGTCCAAACTCCTCGAGCAGACCTTTGGTGACTTTGAAGACGCCTCCTAGCTTTCCGATGTCTTCTCCGAGGAGGATCACTTTCTTCTCTCGGCGCATCTCTTCAGCAAGGGCTTCATGGATCGCCTGAGCGTATGTGAGAGCCTTCATTTGCAGATTCACTTCCCTAAGCCCACACGAACCTCGTCAGCAGATCGACAGAGGGGTACGGTCTGTCTTGTGCAAACTTGACAGCCTTCTCAATCCTCGCTCGTGTTCGGGCGCGAATGTTTTCGAGTTCTTCGGCCGTAGCAAGCTTCTCAGTGCTGAGTTTTTCTTCAAACTGCTTGATTGGATCGCGAGCCTTCCATTCGTCGATTTCTTGTTGTGTCCTATAGTCTAGCCCAGTATCGTATGCCCCGTGCCCAGTGTAGCGGTAGGTCTTGCATTCGAGAAATGTGGGTCCTTCGCCTTTCTTGGCTCTGGATGTCGCTGCCGAGGCTGCTGCATAGACATCGAGCACATTCATTCCATCCACAGACTGGCCCGGAATTCCGTATGCCTTACCTCGCTGCACGAGAGACGCTAGTGTAGATTTCGAGATTGGAACTGAAACTGCATATTGATTATTCTCGCACACGAAGACGACAGGTAGTCTCCAGACCGCAGCCAAGTTTACTCCTTCGTGAAAAGCGCCTGTGTTGGTTGCGCCATCTCCGAAAAAGCATACCACACAATTCGGCTTGTGATCCATCTTCAGCGCCAATGCGACACCCGTAGAAAGCGGGATTCCGCCACCAACGATCGCAGTCGAGAAGACCACGCCAGCTTCAAGATCGGTGCTGTGCATCGAACCCCCGAGACCAAGACACATTCCAGCGTCTTTGCCCATCAACTCGCTCAATATCGCCTCTTCCGGCACACCTCTTGAGACGCTGTGTCCGTGCCCTCTGTGGTTGCTGACTACGAGATCTCCTTTCTCCAGCGCAGCGGAGACGCCAGCAGCTACTGCCTCCTGGCCCATGTATGGATGTGCAAGTCCCGGAATGAAGCCGGCCTTGTAGAGTTCAACCACTTTTTCTTCAAGCATCCTCTGCCTGACCATGCTTTCATACATGGAAAGGAGAATTGTCTCCGAAATCATATTGCTCAATTCTCGTGGACCTTCCAATATCGGAATCTTATCTAAACTTTCGGTGAGCTATCCGCCCTGATGTGTCAGTGATAAGAATGCCTAGAGTTGGTAGAGAGAACGCAAAGTGGACACCGTAAGCATTAAGTACACAGAGGGAACAGTTTCTTGGTAAGGATTTTGGTGAATCATATGTCCAAGAAGTCCGAAGAGAATAACATCTCTAGACGTAAGTATCTCCAAATCGCGGGAGGAACCGTTGCCGGGCTGGTCGTCGGTGGAGCGTTGGGATATGTCGCAAAACCGGAAGTAACAGTGCCCCCTACAACGGTTACCAGCACTGTGACTGAGACCGTCACGGGTACGGTCACGGCACCACCTACAACTGTAGCGATGGATACAGGGCAAATAGCTGTAGAGGCTGCAAAGAAGTTCGCTGGCACACACATCGGATACGTGGTCGAGTCAGGCTTCGACGAAGGATGCTGCAAGGCTTTTGCAGAAGAGTGGAACAAACTAACGGGCATGAATGTTGAGATAATTGCGCAACCAACCTTCGGGGTCAGAGAGAAAGTCATCACAGAGGGCATGGCTAAGACTGGAGCAGTGGATTTGGTGAACACCTTCCCGATATGGTACCCTGACTTTATCGCCGGAAAGTACATAGTCCCATTGAATCAATACATAGACAAGTACCAGCCTGACATGTCAGACGTCATTTTCAAAGACTACTTCACCGCTTCGACCTGGCAGCCAGGTGTGACCTGGGCGCTGCCGATAGACGGCGACGTCTTCATGCTCTACTACCGGAAGGATATTTTCGAGCATCCTGATGAGAGGAAAGCCTTCAAGGAGCAATACGGCTACGATCTAGCGCCACCCGAGACGTGGCAGCAATACACCCAGATAGCAAAGTTTCTTACCAGAAAACCAGGGGAGAAGCTTATGGGACAACCGGTTGCAGCACAATTCGGGGGACAAATAGAATTCAGGTCAAAAGGCGGCGTCTTCTGGTGGTTCTTCAACAGGATAGGAGCATACGGCGGACGATACTTCAACAAGACTGCAAACAACATAGACCCCGCTATAAACTCACCTGCATGCATTCAAGCCCTAAAGGACATGATCGAATGTACCCCCTACGGAATACCAGAGGCAGCTGCTGTAGCCTACGCCGAGACCATAGGTGGTATGGAGGCAGGAAGCGGAGCTATGAACATATTCTGGCCTATGTTCGGTCCACACTGCCAGTACGCGCCGGGGTCAAAGGTCGTCGACAAAATCGGGTACGCATTGATGCCAGGTGTCAAACAGCAGGATGGGAGCATTCTCCACCGCGCGATAATGGCGGCCGGCAAAGTGATAAACCTGACATCAGATTCGAGAAACCCCGAGGCAGCCTACCTCTTCGCTCAGTGGATTACGAGCCCCGCAGTACATCAAAGGTGTGTCATGTGGGCTACGCCTACCGCCCTTGGTGCTCTCAACCCTGTCAGACGTCGTGAATTTGACCCCGCACCTTGGGCCCAAGAGTACAACACCACATCTGATCCCTACAACGTAAGGGCTGGGAATCCGACACCATGGCCTGGAGCTGTGGATTATGTCAAGGCAGACGAGGTCAACCTTAAGGTAGGGTTGCCGGACATACTTGTCCCTGGCTGGGCTGAATTCCAAGAATCTATCGATACAGAGCTCTCAAACGCGGTCACAGGTAAGAAAACGGCGGAAAACGCGCTGAATGACTGTCATGATCAGTGGGTGAAATTCATCGACAAGTACGGCAAAGCCAACATCATGCAATGGTACCTACCGGAGATGTACGAACCAGGTTACCTCAAATGGTAACCTCCCCGGATTTTTCCCCTTTTTTTGGGTACTGAGATTTATCTTGATTCTCACGCAAGTTTCTTCCCCAAGTGTCTTCACGCATGGATGGGGTGGATAGAAGCGAAATGGACTAGACGCAGGTACGGACTATTGATGGTCCTACCCTGCGTCGCCGTACTGGCATCCCTAATGATAGTTCCACTCATATACGAGCTAGCACTCAGCTTTCACGAGTGGGTCTGGGGATCTGGGCTCGGGTGGATGTTCAATTGGGGTCTTAGCTATGTCAAAGTGCTCACTGATCCGAGATTCTCTACATCGCTTTACAATACTTTGATCATAGGCGGATCGTCCTTAGCTCTAGAATTTGCGATCGGATTCGCGCTAGCATTTCTGTTGAACAGAGAAATTAGAGGTCGGAGCGTGCTTGTTGCCGCATTCACTTCGCCGATGATGTTGATACCTGTTATGGTCGCTCATCTATGGCGTATAATGTATTTTCAGGGTTCGGGCCCCATAGACCCTATCGTAAAATCAGTGTTGGGATACTCCATCCTTTGGCTTCAAGATCCGTGGGCCTCGAAGTTTGCCAATGTCTTCGCGAACACTTGGGAGTGGGCTCCATTTACAATGTTAATTCTTCTGGCAGGGTTCACGGCGATACCAGTTACGCTATATGAGGCAGCCCGGGTCGATGGGGCCTCATCCTGGCAGATGTTCACAAGAATCACCCTACCTATGGCCCGTCCTCTCATTGTCCTCGCTCTGCTCATCAGAGCCATGGAAGAGATCAAACTGTTCGACGTGATATACTTGATCACTACAGGTGGGCCGGGGACCGAGACCGAGACGGTAACATTATACATATTCAGACAGGCTTTCCAATTCCTCGACATGGGAAAGGCCGCTGCATCATCATTCATACTTCTCATCATAGTAACGGTAATCGCGACTGTCTCCATAAGGTACATGTACAGGCCGTGATGACGCATGAAATCTTCCACCCGAATCACGAGACATGCCAAGAACGCAATCATTGGCATTGCATTGGCAGTCTTCTTGTTATGGACCGTATTCCCATTATATTGGGTTGTCATAACCGCCTTCAAAGACCAGACTGCGGTTTTTCAATCTCCACCATTGTGGTGGCCTAACACAGATGGTGTTATCGCTTTCGGCCAGCTCATGGCAACAGGAGTTATCTACAACTTCCAGAGCAGCTTCATAGTAAGCATCTCCAGCACCCTCGCAGTAGTGTTCATCGGCGCGCTGACCGGGTATGCCATCGCACGATTCAAGGCTGGTGGCAACTTCCTGCCACTTTGGATATTATCGCAACGCATGTTGCCTCCGATAGCGTTCATAGTTCCAATTTTCTTGATGTTTAGTACACTAGAGCTAGTGGACACGTATCAGGGATTAGCATATGCATATACGGCATTCAACTTACCCTACGCGGTCTGGATGATGAAAACGTTCTTTGAAGAGCTTCCAGTAGAAATGGAAGAGTCCGCGGAGGTCGATGGTTGCGGAAAACTTGGAGCCTTCGCCAGGATAGCTCTTCCCCTTGCAGCTCCAGGCATAGTGGCAACAGTAATCTTTGTCTTCATCATGGCTTGGAACGAATTCCTTTTCGCCCTCGTGTTGATGCGATCAGTGAAGATGTTTACCCTCCCCCCTACCGAATACATCTTCTACTACGGTCCCACTTCGGGGGTTAGGTATAATGTAGCTTCAATGCAAGCTTTGCTGGCGATACTCCCTGTGCTGGCATTGTCTGTATATATCCAGAAGTATCTGGTCAGAGGATTAACATTCGGTGCTGTCAAAGGATAACCTGGCGATCTTAGACGCGCGCACGTTTTTCTCGGTGATGGAAAATGGTTGAGATGACCCCTCGAGAGAGGGTGATGACAGCCCTTAACCACCAAGAACCCGATCAAGTCCCAATAGACATAGGAGGCGGCTCGAGCACCAGTATCGGAATCGAAGGATACGAAAGACTCAAGCAGTATTTGGGAGTATCAGCCGAGCCGCAGGTATTGAACAAGGCTTTCCGGATAGCCCGACTCGATGAGAGCGTGATGAAACGTCTAGGCAGTGACTGTCGTCCCCTCGTCGCGAAACCTCCCTTGGAATGGACACCCCCGCCCTCAAAGGAGGGCACATTCATTGATATGTGGGGAATTACGTGGAAGCAGGTGTACTACACAAAGGATTGTTACTACTGGGAAGTGGCCCACAGCCCATTGGCAGAAGCTCAGATCGAGGATCTAGAACGCTATCCTTGGCCGGATCCGCTGGATCCCGGGTTCACCGCTGGTCTAACTGAAGAGGCCAGAGAACTCTATGAGGAGACCGACTACGCCCTCATGGCCGACGGTGGGTTCAAGAGTTTCTGGGAGCTCGGCTATATGCTGCGGAATTTCACCCGAATGCTGGTAGATTTGAAAAGAAACCCTGAGTTCGTGTCAGCGCTTCTATCAAAGCTTCTCGAGATTAATATCGCTGCTACGGGCCGTTTCCTCGAAGCAGCAGGGCGCTACATGCAAGTATTCCGTGCAGGCGATGACCTTGCTACACAGACAGGGCCTATTATGTCTCCCCAGATCTTCCGAAGCATCCTAAAACCCGTATACAGGAGATACTTCGATTTCATCAAGTCCAAGACGAACGCCAAGATCTTCTTTCACAGCTGCGGAAATATCGTTGACCTCATCGATGATCTAGTCGAAACGGGCGTAGAGATTATCAACCCTGTCCAAGTCTCCGCCATGGGAGACACAGCTGCGTTGAAGGCAAGATTTGGAGAGAAGGTGGTCTTTTGGGGAGGAATCGACACTCAGCATGTCCTCCCTCACGGGTCCGTTGATGAGGTGGAAGCAGAAGTGCGACGACGCATCCGCGACCTTGGTCCCAATGGCGGATTCGTTTTAGCCCCTGTTCATAACATTCAACCCGACGTGCCACCCCAGAACATTATTGCAATGGCTGAGGCAGCACGTAAGTTTGGGACGTACCCACTAAGAGTCTAACACGGGAAACTCCCACTCGAAAAGACAGAAACCATACAAACAACCCGGGACACGAAACAATAATGGCAAACTACATCTCCCAGTGACTTTGGAAACCGCTATCTCCCTAGATCGCGCATTGCGTTTCCTCATGAAGAGTGCGGGCTTCCTCAGCGAGACCTGCTGTGAAACCAAGGTCTACTGGATCTCGTCATGGATAGCTTTCCAAGTCTTCCGAAGCTCGCTTCTGTTAGTGGTGCTGTGTTGCGTGACTAGTCTTTTTTGCAACGTTCTTGTGAAGTTTGGCGAAGGTGCTGTCGAGGCCGAGCAGGGCGCTATACACGAACTTCCATGGAAAATGAGTCACGCAACACAGCAGTTAGTGGCAAAGCTTGATATGCCCTAACGATGGCTCAAACGTTCATGCTGCCCAAGACTGTGCTTTATTATGGCAAGGAGGAACCCCTGCCGGAGCGGATTCAGCTCCGCGCCGGACCCCTCTCGATGATCTTCGAACCTGATGAGGCTTTCCTGCGTTACATCCGGATGGGCGATCGTGAAATCCTTCGCGGGATCTACGTAGCGGTTCGAGACCGCAACTGGGGCACCATTGTCCCCAGGATTTCCAACCTGAAGATCGAGAGTACAGAGGACGCTTTCCGCCTTACCTTTAACGCCGATTGCAAGGAGCGCAACATCGACTTCCTTTGGAGGGGAACCGTCACCGGCGATCCACAGGGGGTGGTCAGGTTCACGATGGATGGAGTGGCTCGCTCAACCTTCCTGCGCAACCGGATAGGATTCTGCGTTTTGCACCCGCTCAAGGAGTGCGTGGGTCAGCCATGCTCCGTGGAAAAGGCAGATGGAACGCTAGAGCATGGGGTCTTCCCCTACTACACCTCGCCAATCCAACCATTCATGGACATGCGAGCTATCTCCCACGAGGTTGTCCCGGGGCTATTGGCTGAGGTTCGATTTGAAGGAGAAGTTTTCGAAATAGAGGACCAACGCAACTGGACCGATGCCTCGTTCAAAACCTACTGTACGCCGTTGCGCCTCCCCTTCCCGGTGGAAATCAAAGAAGGGACCACTGTCGCCCAGTCCGTCACGGTAACCCTCAAGGGGAAAATTCCTGTGGAGACTCCTGGCGTTCGGACAGGGTACTCTGAGGTTACCTTCACAGTAAGTGAGACACCATCGGTTCCCCTTCCCCGCATTGGAGTGGGCCTAGCCAGTGACGGCCAACCTCTGACCACCAACGAGCGAGCGCGTTTGAAAGCACTGAATCTTAACCACCTGCGAGTGGATCTGCATCTATCGAAGCCAAGCTACAAAGATATCCTGAACCGAGCCGGCCTCGAGGCAAATGCACTGGGGATGTCGCTGGAGGCAGCGCTATTCCTCACTGATAACGCCGAAGAAGAACTTGGCCAATTTGTGAAAGAACTCGATAGGGTCAGGCCGCGGGTCTCAACGTGGCTCATCTTCCACGTAGCCGAAGCCTCAACGGGAGAGCGATGGGTTCAACTCGCCCGGCGTTACCTTTCGCGCTACGATGCAGAGGCGAAGATTGGGACTGGGGCGAATGCCTATTTTGCGGAGCTGAACCGTGGCCGTCCGCCTGCAGGTGCGTTGGATCTTGTCTCCTACTCCATGAACCCGCAGGTTCACGCCTATGACAATCTCACACTGGTCGAGAATCTCGAGGGGCAGGCCTGGACCGTAAAGAGCGCGCGCCAGTTCATCGGGAAGCTGCCTTTGGTGGTTTCGCCGATCACCCTTAGAGTCCGACCTGGAGTCTACCCGAGCCCGCCGGAGACTGGACCGGATAAATTGCCTCCTTCAGTAGACTTGCGTCAGATGAGTCTCTTCGGCGCCGGTTGGACGCTGGGAAGCCTAAAGTATCTTTCGGAAAACGGGGTCCACAGCCTGACCTATTACGAGACGACTGGTTGGCGTGGCGTAATGGAAACCGAGAATGGTTCGCCCTCCCCTGAGAGGTTTCCCTCGATCCCTGGAGCGGTATTCCCGCTCTACCACGTCCTAGCCGATGTAGCAGGGTTCACAGGCGGCAGTGTGGTTCCATCCACCTCTAACGCCCCTCTGAAGGTGGACGGTATTGCGCTGAAGAAGGCCGACAAAACGCGCGTTCTCTTGGCCAACCTCAACCCGGAGCCCCAGTTGGTCCGGATGCTCTACCCCAAGCTTACCAAGTATGTCCGCGTGAAACACCTCAACGAGACCAATGCGGAACAGGCCATGCGTTCGCCAGAATCGTTCAGGAGGGACCAAGGGCTCTTGCTACAGACCTCGGGCAATCAGATCGAGCTCTGCCTCCTCCCGTACGGCCTTGTCCGGATCGATCTCGCACCACATCCTTTCGAGTCCTAGGGCGAAGACGGCACACTCTTCACCATCGGCAACTGGCAAAACTCTCCAGAACGTCGGATAACTACATAGTGGTGCTGTCGGTTATCGCTCGTGCACAAGTGCTAGCAGCATGTTGGAAAGGCTCCACTTCGTGAGTATGCTCTTGCAGTGGTCAGAGCACGCACCTTTCTGCAATCGGCAGTGCCGATACCTATTCGGATAGCAGGGGTTTCTTGTGGCTACTATGGCACACCGCCCTCATGAAATCCGTAGACTAGTCTGGTGAGCCAAGATGATCCTCAATAAGATGAAGGGCCACACGACGCTCATGTTACAAAGAATCCGTTGTCTGACTTTGTCAAGAGCTCTACGCCACTGTCAGTGACCACGCAGAGGTCTCCTTGTAAGGCTCCTATGGCCAGGTCAGGAAGCAGAAGGGATGGGTGGAGTTCGATTACCATACCTGGTTGAATCTTGATGTCACAGTCCGGAGTCACGGTGTGAGGAAGAAGTCCAGGTCTTTCAGAATAGTCTAGTCCCATGCCATGTCCAAGTCTGAATATGTGCCTGTGATTCTGTTTCTCATACTTCGAAGCACTAACAACGCGGGTTGTTGATTCGTAGACATTCATTACGGTAGCACCGGGTTTCAGAGCCTTAATACCCTCCTTCTGGGCATCCGAAACCAAACTGAGAAGCTCCTCAGCCTCACTTGATGACTTGCCTATCGATCCCGTCCTGACTAGCTGAGCCCAGTAGCCCCTGAGACGAAACACAGATGAAGCGACAACCACATCACCCGCTTTGTACCTCCTAGCCCTGGGAGTTCCCTGCTGGTAGCCCGCATAGGGTCCTGATCCAACACCGCACCCGCTCTCCTCTGCACCTCTGCGAGCTGCCGCGTGCTCCATCTCGGCAACCGCCTCAAACTCTCTTGCTCCCGGCTTTGCAGCTTCTTTGAAGCGCTGGAAGGCCTCGTCACACACTTCAGCTGCCTTCCTCATCAGATCGATCTCTTTCCGACTCTTCACCACCCTGAGCTCATCTATGACATCTTCAGCCTTCACAATTCTATACTGGGCCAAGGCTTCTTGGAAACTGCTGTATTCATCCATCGTCATCTCGGCAAAACCCACCACTCCGAGACTGCCGTTCTTGATGCCGAATCGACTCAATGCGTCTTTGGCTTCATTTGCGAAGCCAGAGTTCCTCACCCTAATACGTTCGATCCAAGATGCATCTTTGGCCAGAGGCAGGTAGCCTTCGCTGTTTATGACGAGTTCAGGGTGTTCCTTGGCTGGCAATATGATTAGGGATGGAGTACGCTCGTTCACTCCAGACCAATTGGAGACATAGCGGACATACCCTGAGGTTGAAGGAAACTTGCGCGGAAATGTGTATATGATCAAAGCGTCTAGGTTTCGCGTCTGCATCCCGTGCCTGATTTTTCCAATCCGCGCCTCGAATTCACCCTTGCCAAGCCCCGAATCCCACGTGAACCAAGATTCTTCCAAGAATGGTCCCAGCCCATGATCGGGGGCTTCACTTAAGAAGAATTCGATGAAACATGACGTGCCATCCTCACAAGATTGGCGTTCTGAATTCGGCTTGCCTTGGAATCTGCGCACCTAGGGACCCGCCCCGCACTCAGATACAAGTGCCGTCGACTATCTTGAGCATGGTCGCGCAACGTTTAATCTGCACGCCCGTCACGAGACGGGTGGAGGCTTTCGAATGAAGGATGATACCACGGCCGCGCGTGTTGCGCTCGTCGGAGCGGCAGGCCGGATCGGGCACCGCATCACCAAATGCCTTCTCAGAACAGACTACCACCTCATGCTCTGTGAAAAAGGGGAAGTCGGTACCGCGCGCTTGCTGGAACAGGGCCTGTCAGTCGTCCCTACCGAAGCAGCTGTGGGAAGTGCTGACTTCGTTGTGCTGGCAGTAGGCGACACGCAGATATCCTCGACCTCGGCAGAGCTGGTGCCGATGATGCGACCGGGCGCCACGCTCATTCTGCTGGATCCATCTGCACCTCTGCTGGGCGAAGTCGCGATTCGCGAAGGTATCAACTACGTCGTCTGTCATCCGTGTCATCCAGCGTTGTTTGCCGAGCAGCCCTCTAGTGAGGCGTACAGAGACTATTACGGGGGGACCTGCGGAGTCCAGGACATCGTCATAGCCTTGATGCAAGGATCGCAGAACGTGATGGGTCAGGCAGAGCGGCTGTGCTGCGCGATGTTTGCCCCGGTGGCAGATGCCCACGCAATTACTCTCGAACAGATGGCCATTCTGGAACCGTTGGCGTCCGAGATCATCAACGTGCCGGCAATCGTGCTGATGCGAGACTCGCTCGAGGAGGCCGTGCGGGCCGGCGTGCCGCGCGAGGCTGCCACGGCGTTTGTCCTCGGTCACGCGCGGGCGGCTCTTGCCATCATGTTCGGGTTCGCCGAGTCAACCATTTCAGATTCTGCCATGGCCGCCATCCGCGAGGGGAGCAAGATGGTCATCAACCCGGAATGGCGGAAGGCCTTTGACCCGGGGCAACTCAAGGAGATCGTACGCCGGACCCTGCAACAATAGCCGGGGATTCGGCAATGCCCGGGAGTGTCTTGCCACATGCCGAGCTCTATTTTCTCGGCATGGGCTGCATGTTTAGCGCAGTCCTGTCGAGGCGCCTTACAATCGACTAGCACCGCATGGTGTGGTTGCAGAGGAGACCATAGAGCCCGACAAAGGCTATGCTGTCGCTCGAAGTGTGCCGTGTGCGAACACAGATCAGGAGAGCGGGGTTGTTGTGTCTGTGGAACCTAGAAGCTCTCTGTTAAGGACGTACTTCGGTTGCCTACCTTCTAGAACCGCGATCACGCCTTCGGCTGCTGTTAGAGCGATAACCCTTGCGGTATTCTTGCCCACACCCATATGTGGTAGAAGCACGACGTTTGGAAGCCTATCAGCGAGCTTATAGAACGGGCACTTGGGAGTTGGGGGCTCCTCCGACATGACGCTGAGACCTGCTCCGCCGAGTCTTCCTTCGACCAGGGCCTCGTAGAGAGGTGCCTCCTCAATGATCGGGCCACGGGCAGTATTTACAATGAACCCGGTTTTCTTCATCAGGGATATCTCCCTCTGGCCTATCATGCCTCTCGTTTCAGGGCTTAGGGGAGTGTGTATCGTGACGATATCTGAATTGCGGAGCAAGTCGTCCAGACTGACGTATTGAAGGCCCCATCCTTTTTCCAGATCTTGCCTTCGGACTTTGTCATGATAGAGCACCTTCATCTCGAAACCTTTTGCTCTCCTAGCAACTTCAACACCGATCCTTCCAAGACCAATGATTCCAAGAGTTTGTGGATAGGCGTCCAGGGCGTTTGCAGACATCCTCTCGACATCATATCCCCCCTCTCTCACATGCCTGTCCATCTCAGGAACCCTTCTTAACACAGCAAGTATTAATGCAAAGGCTTCATCCGCAACTGCCTTCGCAATCTCAGGAACAGGTGTCCACGTGACGTATATGCCCCTGCGGGTTGCCGCGGCGACATCAACCCGGTCATATCCGACTCCGATTCTCGCAATTATCTTCAATTTCTTGGCAGACTCCATGACCCTTGCGGTGTAAGGGTCTCCTCCTGCCAGAACAGCATCCACATCTTCAAGCTCAGTGATCAACTCATCCTCCGTGTACCATCTTCCCAAGGGATTCGGCTTCAATTCAATATCATGAGCCTTGAGAAGTTCCGGAAGATCAGCGGGCCATCTGCCACGAAGACCATAGGTAAGCAAACATTTCTTTGTCACAGAATTCACCACGATGACCGATTGGTTCCTGTCCCCAATCCTTATTATCCTTGTGGCCAAGCTGAGAAGCCATTTTGGCTACGTGCCCATGGAAACTGGCAGGTCTTGTGATTGGAATGGTTCTTCTGGGTGGCGATATTTGGCGACAATCGGTATCATGTGCCACGCTTCAGCATAAGAGGATGATAGAGGCTCTGCGCACCGTCCACCGACACAACTTGCCCGGTCACATGAGCGGACTCATCCGACGCAAAATAGGCGATGAGATTTGCATGGTCCGCCTCTTCAGCCAAATGGCCAGCTGGAATGAGCTCGACCATGGCGTCCAGGCCAAGCCCGTGCCCTCCCGCTACACCCTTGGTCAGCATTTCGGTGCGTGTCATGCCGGGGCAGAGGCAATTGACTGTGATACCATGCGGTGCCATCTCCACGGCCAGACAGCGTGTAAAATGTACGACCGCCGCCTTGGCAGAGCAATAGGCAATCTGCCCAGTGCGCACAATCAAACCAGCGATAGAAGAGATGTTGACGATACGTCCCCCCTTGCGTGGGATCATCTTTCTAATGGCTGCTTGCGAACACAGGAAAACGCCCTTAGCATCCACCTGGAATGCTTTGTCCCATGCTTCCTCGCTGAACTCTGACGTGGGCGCGACATTGTAAATGCCGGCATTGTTCACCAGCAACCAGAGAGGGCCCAGCTCCGCTTCGACTCGATCTATCATGGCTGAGACTTCGACCTTGCGAGAGACATCACCGGGCAACGCCCAGACTTTCAATCCCTCAGCACGGAGCTCTTGAGCTGCGCTTTCTGCCAGAGCGAGATTGATGTCATTCAAGCCAACGCGCATGCCTTTCTGGGCCAGGACACGAACGATCGTCTTGCCAATGCCACGGCCACTGCCAGTCACTATGGCGACTCTATCTCGTGGGCCTGACATGTTCTTCTTCTCCTTCCAGCCTCAATCGGTGTTTGAAGCTGGCTCACTTTGTTATATACATGGTGAGATCACCGGTGTGGGTTGAGGCTTCCGGGTGCTAAACCAAAGGTTCAGAGCCGGAGCATTGCAAACACCAAGGCTTTTTGGGCTGGTCTGGTGACATAGTACTCCACTAGATGCAAGTAAGGATGCGAATCTATGAAGGCATTGGTGAAAGAGTATCGCAAACCAGGTTTGTCTCTTTTAGACATTGAGAAACCCCAGATCAAGAACCCGGATGATGTCCTCTTTGAGGTAAAGTATTGCGCCATTTGCACGGGCGAGACCAAGGTCTACGATTGGAATGAATGGGCGGCAAGTGACAAGACACTGCAACTGCCAACCGTTCTGGGTCACGAGGCATCGAGCTTGGTAGTCGAGGTGGGCAGCATGGTCAAGCAGTTCAAACCAGGTGATCGCATCGTCAACGATCCGATGATCTATTGCGGATATTGTCGCCAATGTCGTAACGGCCTCACTAATGTGTGCGAGAACCGGGAGATCTACGGCAAGCGTCGAGGAGCATTCGCCCAATACGCCGTGTTGCCTGAGAGAGTGATCTGCCGACTCAACGACAAGCTGAGTTTTGAAGAAGGTGCGGTGCTGGAGAATTTCGGCGTAGCGGCCCATGCGGTTGAACATGAACATCATGATGCGGGTGATTGGGCGGTCGTACTCGGCGCGGGTCCCATCGGCATCTTGGCCGCGCAGACGTTAGTGGCAGAGAGTGTCAACACGATTATTACTGACCTTGCTGATTGGCGGCTGGACTTTGCACGCAAGCATACCGGTGCCATTGTGGTGGATGTCAAGCATGAAGACCCGGTCCGGAAGGTCATGGAGCTTACCGGGGGAAAGGGCGCAGACTTTGTAATCGAAATGGGTGCGAATCAAGCCGTAATGGATCAGGCATTCGACATGGCGAGAATCCGCGGCACAGTAGTTACCATTGGCACTTTCGATGCACCGGTCAGTTTCAATCCATTCTTCAAGTTGACGCGTCGTGAGATAAAGCTGCGGGGCAGCATAAGCCGCACCTGGGAGACGTGGCGCAGGATGAATCAGCTGATCGATTCTGGCAAGATCAACTTGAAACCGTTGATCACTCATATCTTGCCATTCGAAGAGTATCAGAAGGGATTCGAATTGGTGAAACGCCATGAGGCTATGAAGGTCTTATTGAACCCTTGAGGTATGAAACCAGGACAAGGCTGATGTGGAAGTCCCGCACAACCTACATACTTCGGAGACACGAAGCTAGGGAATCCACCACATTTCTCTAGCTGCAGACGCCATCAACTCCGAGGTAGATGGGATAATGAGCGGGAGGGCAGCTTTTCGCTTGTCGGAAACCCCCTGAGCGCGCTAGCGCACAAATCCTCAAGGTAGGAGAACTCAGCTATGAGGAAGCTCTCAAAACCCTTGATACAGGAGGGTACACACCCCATCCCTGCATGGTTTTCTTGCAATTCACATGCAAACCAAAACCTTTGCAAACGTAGTCCTGTATTCGAAATGCCTTACTGACAAAGACTCCAAGATACTGGGACTTGAAAAGATTCTCTCTCGAAGAGGCAACAAGAGAGGCATTCAAGAAACACGGGAAGAACGCGACTGTAGGTATCTCAAGACATTTTTAGGTCTTCCCGCACATAATGGGCTAAGAAGACACTGGAGATCACAGAATATGAAGGCATTAGTGAAGGAAAAACCTCAGCCAGGCCTCTCTCTCCGTGATATTGAAAAACCCAAGGTGACAAATAGCGACGACGTATTGTTCGAGGTCACCTACTGCGCAATATGTGTTGGTGAGACAAAGGTTTACGAGTGGGGTGAGTGGGCAGCGACCGACCCCACACTGCAACTGCCTACAGTTCTCGGACATGAAGTAGCCGGTGTCATAACGGAAGTTGGCAGCGGTGTTACAAGGTTTTGTCCAGGTGACCGCATAACAGTCGACGTGATGATATTCTGCGGACACTGCTATCAATGCTTGGAAGGACACCACAACATGTGCGTCAACAGAGAGATCTACGGAAAGAAGAGAGGAGCATTCGCTGAATATGCTGTTGTTCCCGAACGAGTAATCTGCAAACTACCCGACAAGATTAGCATGGAGGAAGGCGCCTTGATGGAGAATCTCGGAGTCGCCGTCCATGCCGTTGAGTTGGTGCCGCACAGCCCTGGCGATCTTGCAGTCGTTATCGGCTCAGGGCCGATTGGAATCCTTGCAGCTCAGACATTGGCAGCCTACGGCGTCAACACGATCATAACCGATATGGTGGAATCACGCCTCAAGATTGCGAAAGAGATTAGCGGGGCCACGGTAATCAACGTGAAGGACGATGATCCGGTGAAGAGAGTTAAAGAGATAACCAAGGGGAAGGGCGCCGACTTTGTCTTGGAGGCAGCAGCCACACAATCTGCCCTCGATCAAGCCTTCGACATCGTCAGAGACAGAGGAACAGTAGTTACTATTGGTACGTTCAACCGTGCAGTCACGTTTAACCCATTCTTCAAGATGACCCGCAGAGAGCTTAAGCTAGTCAGCAGTATCGCAAGGACTTGGGAGACGTGGCGGATAATGATGCAACTAATCAACGCTAACAGACTCGTCCTTAGACCGCTGGTATCTCACATACTGCCTGTCGAGAAATACAAGGAAGGGTTTGAGCTGGCAATGTCACCAGATACGATGAAAGTGCTACTGGAGTTTTAGACTGCACGCACATAGTTTGCTTTTGTGGCATTGCCATACTTCAGCAAAGTTTGCCAGCCGCCAATCTTAAATTCACCACGGCCAAAAATCGATCGTTCGGCGAACCAACTGTGGTCAGAACCTCGGTATTCATCACAACGCTCGATGCTCCGGGCGCATTCCTTATCAGTATTCTGAGGGATGAGATAGAGAGGAGTTTTGCCAAGGCGGCACAACTGGGGTTTGATGGCGTAGATTTTCTCATCGGAGACCCAGATACCTTTGATTCAAAAAAGTTGGAAAAGGCACTGGCGGATAATGCTATAGAGTTAGCCTGCATCAACCCCGTGAGAATGACTACTCAGTTCGGGTTGTCACTGCTTCATCCTGATGAGAACATTAGAAAAAGAGCGTTCGCTAAACTTCAGAGCGTCACAGAAATCGCCGGCAGATTCAAGTGCCCCGTGAGTGTCGGACTGATCAGAGGAGGAGCATTTGAAGCTAAGCCTATCTCATATACAAGAGACATCTTCGTACAAATCATGCAAAAGGCATGCGATAATGCTCAAAAGCATGACGTTGAGGTCCACGTCGAACCCATTAACAGGCTTGAAAGTAACTTCATCAATACTACCGAGGATGGACTCGAGATAGTAGAGAGGGTAAACAGACCGAACTTCGGACTCTGTATGGATCTGTACCACATGTATATTGAGGACGAGAGTATTGGGGGCAGCATAATGAGAGCAAAAGACCATCTCAGGCATTTCCACTTCTCAGATAGCGACAGGTTGCCGCCCGGCGTAAGCCATGGAGTCATCGATTTCGAAGAGACAATCAACCCTGAAAATGGTGAAGTATAGAGGTTTCATATCAGAGGGTCTGGTGCCTACCGGAAATGTAGACGAGTGCGCGAGAAAGACTGCTACTTTTCTCAAGAAACTAATCACACAACAGTCGAGCGCTATCGCATAAATGTACTTCCAAACGATTGTGCAGATGAAGCACTGGAGTCCAAGCCAACCGGATTGATAGCTACTTTTTTGGCTGCCTTCCCGGGAACATGACCAAGTTTGGCTCATATCTTGCCGACAGCAATGATTACCCGAGAAAATCATCTTTCACATGGCGCTTGAGGGAGAAGCCTGGCAATCATGTTATATCCAAAGATGGTGCGCATCAGACAACTCTTTGATGTCCCCCCGCCAGTCAAAGATATTCCGCAAGCGGTTCGGCATGCCCTACGGCCGCTTAGGCCGGCTTTGGAGATCATGCCCAGAGAGACAGTAGCCATCACCGCGGGGAGCCGCGGAGTCGCCAACATCGTGTCATTGCAGTTGAGTAGGAAGTTTGGCGAGAGCTTGTGAAGGTCGTTGTCACTGAAAGAATCAATCAAGTAGGCATAGATCTTCTTGGACAAAGCGGCGTCGATGTCGATCTCATTTATGAGACCGGACGGCCTCTCGAAGAAGCATTGTTTACATATCTTCTCGTCAGGCCGACGTGCACTAGTCCAAAGGCTCTTAAGTGCCCCCATGGAATATCGCGCGTGCTAGTGAAGGGTATGCCCAAGTTTGGGTCATATGCCGGACAACTGCTCAGGGTTAACCTGCGAACGAAGGCAATCAAGAAGGAGCAACTGGACAAGAAGATAGCCAAAGCCTACGTGGGCTCGAAGGGACTGAGCGCCTACATCCTCTTCAAAGAGCTTAAGCCAGGCATCAATCCGTTGGGTCCGGAAAACCGCCTGATTTTCATGACCGGCCCCCTCACCGGAACAACGGCCCCAATGCCTAACAGGTTCTCGGTCTCGGCCAAGTCTCCGCTGACAAATTCATGGTGCGACTCACATTGCGGGGGGTCTTGGGGTCCAGAACTCAAATTCGCAGGATATGACGGGATAATAGTCGAGGACAAGTCACCTGAACCAGTCTACCTGAACATAGTCGATGATGAAGTCAAGATAGTTAACGCGAACTTCGTTTGGGGCTCTGACACTTTTTCAACTGAAAGAGTACTGAAGGATAAGCACTGCACGGACCGAATGCCCCGCGTTGCCGGCGTAGGGCCGGCTGGTGAAAGACAGGCGCTCCTAGCTTCGGTGATTTCTGAGGTTAGGGCGGCCGGGAGAGGAGGCATGGGTGCAGTTATGGGATCGAAGAACCTGAAAGCCGTAGTTGTGGCTGGGCACAAGTACAAACCCAAAGATTTCGCAGCCAATCCAGAAGCTCTCAGCAAGGCTGTCAAGTCTTGTCATGCCATACTATCGCAGGGCAAGGTTACTGGACCGGCCAAGGGCGGCAGGCTGTCAATCTACGGAACCGCGAACATAATTGGAGACATGAACACGGCTGGCGGTTGGCCCACAAGGAACTTTCAAACAGGCGTATTTGAGCAAGCCTCGGAGCTCAAGGGCGAAACCTACGCTGACAAGCTCTGGATACCCCGCAACGCGCCTGGGACTAGGCCATGTTACAGCTGCCCAGTTCTTTGCGCCCATGTCGCCATAGTCAGAGAAGGCAAATACGCCGGGACCTTCACCGAGGGACCTGAATATGAGGACATTTGGTCCTTCGGTCCGCAATGTGGCGTCTCGAATAGAGAAGCTATCGCGAGGGCGGATTACCTGTGCGACTACTACGGACTCGACTCGATCTCGATAGGGAACACCATTGGGTTCCTGATGGAGTGCTACGAAAAAGGCTTGATCACGAGCGAAGACACAGCAGGGATAGACTTGAAATTTGGCGACGCCGACGCCATGGTCGCCGCTGTCGACCTCGCTGGTAGAGGCTTCTGTAAGCTCGGAGAAATTGCGTCAAACGGCGTAAAGAAGGCCGCCCAGCGTATTGGCAGAGAATCCGACAAGTTCGCCATCCACTCAAAGGGTATGGAACTCCCTGCCTACTGTCCAAGAGCAGCCCAAGGGATGGGGCTGAACTACGCGGTGGGGGACCGGGGCGCCTGCCACCTTCACGCATGGACCGCCGGTTCCGAAATGATGCAACCTCCATCAATGGATCCAAAGACGATAGAAGGCAAGGCTGAGGCTGTAAGACATCTGGTGAATGAAACCAACACTGTATGGGATTCCACAGGAGTCTGCCGGTTCCACGGTTGGGGCGTTTCTCCGCAAGAAATACTCGAAATGGTCAACGGTGCGACTGGCTTTGGATACCGGGACGTAAGCGCGCTTTGCGAGATTGGTGAGAGAATAGACAATCTAACCAGAGCTTTCAACATTCGAGAAGGACTATCGAAGAAGGACGACACGCTTCCCTACAGGCTCGTGAAGGAGCCGCTTCCGGAGGGACCTTGCAAGGGACAAGTCGTAAGACTCGAAGAAATGCTGACAGAGTACTACAAATTGTCCGGGTGGGATACTGAGGGAAAGCCGACAAGGGAGAAGCTGACAGAACTCGGCCTGGACTTCGTCGCCAGAGAGCTCTACGGCAGACAAGCTTAGTTAAGCGTGAACTGGGAGAACCGACCCGAGTCGTTTTTTTCTATGCCGATAGTATCGATAATACCCTCGCGGACAAGCATCCGGCCCACGTGAAAGCTCTACTCTTTTCCTTCGTACTGAAAAGTCTCCCCGAAGTTCAGAACAACAGGTTTGGTGCGGGCGTCTTGCTCAGTCGTCCTGTTCAGCAAGTCGACAAACGCACGCACGTCTGGCTCGTCGGGTGTCGTGTCAAAGTGCATCGCTATCGCATATTCTAGGCCAAGCCACTGGGCTGCGAGCGCCGCCTCATACGGGCTCATTTCGCCGGTGAGGAAAATCGGCATCTTGTGCCGGGCCATGTGACGTGTTGGGGTAGTGACGTGAATCAAGCCTATGTTGGGCTTGTACAATTGACCGATTAGTTTCAGATCGCTGAAAAGTGCTGTATCCCCTCCATCGTATATTCGGACTCCCGGCTCCGGGTAAATTATGAAACCCATCGGTTGGGCTGAATAGTATGTTCCGTCTGGCTCGGTGATGCCTGAATAATGTCTGCTCTCGACTGATCTTACCCTCATGCCAGCCACTTCAAGCAGCAGTCCCCAGATCGTCGCCGAGATCTTATCGGGTTGTACGCCTTCCCTCATCAAATGAGCTTTCACATCTGCGCCGCAAACGATGGGTGCGTTGAATCTCTTGGATAGCTTCGCTGTGTCTCCCAGGTGATCGGAAGCCGCATGTGTCACAAGGATTAGGTCGACTCTCTTCAGGTCAGATGTCTTGATTGGCGACGATACATTCTCATCTATGTATGGATCTACTAGTACTACTACTCCATCGCTGTTTGTGATCTCAAAGGCTGCAACTCCCAGATAACGGATCTTGGTAGCCATTCTGGCTCTCCTTCAGAAGCAGTCGAACGCCGCACAGAGCATATATAACTATCTGCAGAGCTCAACTCTATGCACAAAAACAGATTACTGAAGAATATCAAAGAGCGCCTCCTCGCATTCGATAGAGAGGGAATGCGAACCGCTATCAACAAAGCATTGACGATGGGGATCGTCCGCGCGGAACTCATGAAAGAACTGAAAGAAGGTCTAGATGAGATAGGCGCCAAATACGAGAAAGAGGAGTATTTCCTTTCAGAGCTCGTTATTTCTGGAGAGATCGCGAAAGCTGCTCTGGATGTTCTTACACCCCATTTTGGAAAAGGTCAACAGAAACTGGGGAAAGTTGTCATAGGAACCGTAGAGGGGGACATCCACGATATCGGTAAGAATATTGTGTCCACGATACTTCTCTCGTCGGGCTATGAAGTCTACGACCTAGGGGTCGATGTGAAATCGTCCCGCTTCGTCACCGAGATCAAGGAAAGAGATGCGGACGTACTGGGCCTGTCGGCGCTGTTAACGAGTACCATGATGAATATGAAGACCGTCATCCTCGATCTGAAGAAAGCTGGTCTTAGAAATAATGTGAAGGCGATCGTCGGCGGTGCACCGTTGTCCGAAACTTTCGCCAAAGAGGTCGGTGCTGATGCCTATGTACGGGATGCACCGGAGATCCTGAAAACTATTGACAATCTGAAGGAGGAGTGACAGTAGTGTGCCCTAAAATGGCTCCCAAAGAACGTGCCCGGACTGCCCTAGAGCATAGAGAGCCGGACAGAGTACCAATCTTCGAACCCTGGATGCACACGATCATTATTGAGAAAATACTTCATCGCCCTTTTACAGGAGTCAATGATATGATAGACTGTTACAAGAAACTCGAGATAGACTTTGTCCCCATCTCCTTTGGAGCCCCCAAAGGCTGGAAGCCCAAATTCCTAGACGACAAAGTGTTTGTGGATGAATGGGGCCGAAAATGGAGGTATCAAAAAGGAGCCATTTGGGACATGTTCGGGTTCTACATCGAGGGAACGATAAATACCCCCGAGAAGTTTGACGAATTCGAATTTCCAGATCCTCTGGCTCCCGGCCGCATCGACGACCTGGAGATTGCTCTGAAGGCGGTGGGAGACGAGTATGCGGTAATGGGAGCAGTCGATCAAGGCATCTTTGAACGTGCCGAGACCATGGTCGGTCTAGAGAAGCTTCTTCTCTACATGTACGAAAAGCCGAGTTTCGTAAGAAAGGTGCTGGAGGAGCACTATAAGTTCAGTTTAGAACTGGGAAAACGCTGTTTGGACGCTGGGGCCGAGTTCATCCTGATCGGAGATGACATCGCAGATAATCACGGTCCATTCATGCCGCCAAGACTGTATGAGCAGTTCGTGCATCCCTATAGCAGAAGCCTGGTTCAAAGCCTCAAGAAGAGAGGCGCCAAAGTGATCCGGCATACAGACGGCAACCTCAAGCCGATAATGAACTACATACTCGATCTGGGAATTGACGGCCTCCATCCTATACAACCCGAGGCGGGGATGGATATCGTCGAGCTCAAGCGGACCTATGGTGACAGACTCAGCCTGGTAGGGGGAGTCGACGTGGCGAAGCTGTTGCCGTTTGCAAGCGAGGATGAGGTAGAGAAAGAGGTGATCGACGTTATCCGAAAGGTATCCCCCGGCGGCGGCCATATCCTCGCGTCGACCAACTCACTCCATTCATTCGTTCCTGACATCGACAAATTCGTCAAGAACGTTCTCAGGTACGTTGAGACGGCCCCATAAATACGGAGTCTATCCTATCAAGTCCTAATAGTAGAATCTTGAATACTATCAAGACCGGCAAACACATCGAGATCTACGAAGAATTCTCAAGAGTGGAAATTGGTCTTCATAAGCAATTATGGGTTCCAATACCACTCCCGGTGTGCACCTGTGAGGACCGGTAGGGGAGTGGTTGAGCGGCCTGCGTGGATCCGGCACTGATACCTTCCACAGACACGGGGCATTCTCATTCGCTCTAGCCCGAGCGAGTAATCGTCCTCTTGGTTTCGTCACCGCATGCGAAAATACGTCTTAGGCTTTTCCCAGGTCCCGGAGCAAGTCCGGTTTTTCGAGGCGTTCTTTGATTTCCGCCAGGAACTTGGCGCCTTGAACGCCGTCCATGGCGCGGTGGTCAACCGTCAGTGTTAGGTTCATGATAGGGCGCGTCGTGACGGTATTGTCCGGGAGGGCTACTGGGGTCTTGATCACCCGGCCGACCGCCAAGATAGCGCTTTGCGGTGGATTCACGATAGCGTTGAATTGATCTATGCCGTACATCCCTAGGTTCGAAACTGTGAACGTGCCACCCGACAGTTCGTCGGCACTGAAACGCATCTGGCGAGCTTTCTCCCGAAAGACTTGAAGTTCGCGGACAATCTGAACAAGAGACTTCTGATCTGCCTCCTTGATTACCGGCACGATCAAGCCCGCGTCAGCGCCTATAGCCACGCCGACATTGACCCGTTTGTGCAGCTTGACCCGCCCTGCCTCGAAGGATGCGTTAGCCCTCGGCTGATTTTTGAGCGCGGTCGCCACGATCTTCACTAGAAGTGCTGTGATGGACAAGCGTTCGCCGGTTTCTTTCGCAATTTGATCGATTATCGCTTCGCGGAGTTGCAAGGCGTTAGTCATGTCTGCGCTGATAGTGAGGGCAAACTGGGGAGCGGTTTGGATACTTTGCACCATCCGTTCGCCTGTTAGGCGTTGCACAGTGCTGAGGTCCACCCATTCAACCGGCTCGGGCGAAGTAGCCGCCATTGTCGCGTCAGCCAATGCGCCTCCTCTCGCTGCGGCGAAGCTACGCACGTCTTCTTCGCTGATCTTGCCGTCGGGACCTGTTCCCGTCACGAGGCCGAGGTCGATACCCAATTCTCTGGCGATGCGCCGAACAGCAGGGGTAGCCCGGACTTGGCGCGTCACAGCCTGAGCCTGTGTAGCGGCAGCCGCAGTCTGTGTGCCGCCAGCTTCGACTGCCGTTTCTGTGCTTACAGAAGTGAGTGGCGGTAAGGCGGGTACTTGCTCGTCTGGCTCCGCGATGAATGCAAGCGTCTCTCCAACAGGAACTCGAGCCCCTTCCACCGCACCGGGTCGGATGCCTTTCAAGATCCCGCTGGCAGGGGATTCCAATTCGGCCACAGCTTTGTCTGTCTCCACTTCCATGATGACCTGATGCTGTTCGACCCGCTCACCCTCCTTCACCAGCCATTGAATGATGCGGCCCGACTCCATATGGTCTGTCATCTTGTGGACGAAGACTTCCACGGGCACGTGCTATCTGCTCCACTAGTGTGCTTACGCCATCGTTCTTTGAATTGCGCGAACCACATCGTCAGTCTCTGGCCATACGCCTTTCTCGAGGCTGTCGGCAAACGGAATGGGCGAGACACGCCCGGTGACGCGTACGATAGGTGCTTTCAAGTAATCGAAGGCCTGCTCTACTACAACCATACCCCACTCCCCGGTTGGTCCATAGGAGCGGCACGCTTCAGCCACCAGCACGACGCGTCCGGTCTTGCGTGCTGAAGCTCCGATCGTCTCCTCGTCCAATGGGCTGATTGTGCGCACGTCGACTACCTCGACACTGATCCCTTTAGGAGCCAGAATGTTCGCGGCCACCATAGCGTGCCAGACCATCGCGCCGGAAGTCACCACTGTCACATCCTTCCCCTGACGCTTGACATCGCACTTTCCCAACGGCAACACATAGTCCTGGTCCGGCACTAGGCCACGGAAGGAGTAGAGGAACTTGTGCTCGAGAAAGATGACGGGATTGTCGTCTCTGATGGCGGCTTTGAGCAGGCCCTTGGCGTCGTAGGGTGTAGATGGTAGAACGACTTTGAGGCCGGGGATATGGGCGAACCACACTTCTAGGCTCTGGGAGTGTTGAGCTGCGGTGCTCTTGCCGGCTCCGCCTCCTTGGGGCATGCGCAACACCCACGGCACTTTGCATTGTCCGCCGGTCATGAAGCGCAGTTTGGCGGCTTGGGTACAAATCTGGTCCATGGCCAACCCGGAAAAGTCCACGAACATTATCTCCATCACTGGGCGCATGCCTGCTAGAGCTGCCCCAGTGCCGGTGCCTACGATCGTGTTTTCGGAAATCGGCGTGTTGCGCACTCGTTCCGGCCCGAACTGATCGAACAATGTTCGGGTCACGCCGAACGCGCCGCCATGTTTGGCGATGTCCTCACCCATCAGAAAAACCCGTTCGTCACGTAGCATCTCTTCGCGCAGGGCTTCTCGGATCGCCTCCTGATATGACATTTGTTTCGCAGGAATGCCTTGCGGTGCCTGCACGATCAGATCAGGAGACATCACCGGTCTAGTTGATCCGAGCGAAGTTGCATCTCTTTCCTTTGAGGTCATTTCCCCGTCATCTCCAAGGCTCACGCGTAAATGTAGTCCTTCGCTGTCGCCGGGTCTGGCGGCGGACTGACTTTAGCAAATTCGATTGCGTCGGCGATCTCCTGCTTGACTTCCGTGTCAATCGCGTTGACCTCGTCCAAGCTTGCTTTGCCATTGTCAACGAGGTAATTTCGAAAGCGTGGGATCGGATCCAACTTGCGGTGCTCCTCAACTTCGGCTCGTGTGCGATAGACCTCAGGCTCACCGGCATAGTGCCCTTCGAATCGGTAGGATTCAGTGACGAGCAGCGTTGGTCCTTCACCGCGCCGAGCACGCGCCACGGCTTTAGTCGCTGCCTCGTACACCGCCAAGACGTCGAAGCCATCCACGCGGACTCCGGGAATGCCGTAGCCTTGCGCTCGGAGGGAAAGATCCTTCACCTTGATTACGGTATCCACTTTTGTGGACACTGCATACTGGTTGTTCTCTAGAACGAAGATGACTGGTAGGTTCCAAATGGAAGCCATGTTCAAGCATTCGTGCCAGTTGCCGGTGTTGCTACCGCCTTCGCCGGTGAACGGAACAGAGACTTTGTCCTCGCCGCGCATCTTGAAAGCCAATGCGGCGCCCACAGCGAGAGGGATTCCAGAACCGACGACCGCGAGCGCTCCCAAGCTACCTGTCTCGAAGGCCGCGATGTGCATCGATCCCCCGCGCCCCCTGCAATAGCCTGTCTCCTTGCCAAGAATTTCCGCCATCATCTTCTTCGTGTCGGCCCCTTTGGCGAGGGTGTGTCCGTGGCTCCGATGTGTGCCCGCTATGAGGTCATCTCGGCGCAGGGCTATGCAAACACCTACCCCTGAGGCTTCCTGGCCAATGTAAGGATGCACAGCTCCTTTCACTTGGCCCCGCTTGAACAAGTCCATTGCTCCCAGCTCAAATTCACGGATGCGAACCATCCGACGATACATCTCAAGCAGCAGTTCTTTTTGTACTTCCACTTTGATCGGGCCGTAGGAGCTGCTTTGCGACTTTATGACTCTTGCGCTCTTCGCCAACTGCTGCTGATGTGGGTAGTTAGAACACTCCCCGCTTACAGCCACAACATCCGAGATCTCGTATGCCGGATTTCCTCGGGGTCATCCATGGCTCCCACTTTCACCCTCAGGCTATACTACCTGCCTTGAGTACATGAACGACGGGAGCGAGAACGACCCACAAAACAGGGTCAGAATCGTTAACGAACTTAGGTCGGCTAGTTTAGGTTGGAGCCCAGTCTCCTTTGCAGATTTCATTCAAGAATCACTATGCGCATGGTTTTCAAAAACGTCAAGCAAGTTATTGTAGACCTTCCTCTACAATCTGTAAGTCGTCTCGTATGGCTGTTGTTTTCTCCTTTCCGGGACTATTCTGGTAGACAACTTGACCACGTCCCTGCACGCCTGATGGAAACTCTTGTACACCTTGGTGGCCATACCTGCCAAGATGCATGCTCCGAATACTGCTGCTTCTTCGTTCCTCAGTTTGGAGACAGGCACTCTGGTGACGTCCGCTAGTATCTGTGCCCACAATCTGCTCTTTGCCCCTCCCCCGATCATCCTCATCTCCTGAGGCTCATACCGCAACTCTCTCAGCACTTCCACCCTCTGTCTAAATGAGTACGCAACCGACTCCAAGAGAGCTCGGACTATGTCCGACCTAGTATGATAGTACTTCAGTCCGAAGAGTACGCCCGTGGCGTTCGGATTCCACAGGGGCGATCTTACTCCTGTCAAGAAGGGCAAGAATACGATTCCATTTGCTCCGGGCTTGGATTTCTCGGCTTCTTGATCGATTATCTTGTAGGCACTGACTCCAGCTTTGCTTGGGTCAAGTCTATGATTCGACTAATCTTCACCAAGATCCCTCAAGATCATTCTGCAAATTCACGACCACGAGTTGTCGGCATAAGAACGTTACTCGGCGCCGGAATACACGATCCACAATCGTTTGTCACCTCAGAGGACGCACCCAGAAAAATGGGACCCCACGTGAAGAACAATCACGCTGCAATTCGGAACCTGACCACATCGTTCCGTGGGTAGACATTTACTTATTCACACGAACAACCCCCTCTCTAATCTTCTAGCCACGCAGGAATCCTGCGAAAAAAACCGAAACCCTGAGCCTTTCTCAACACATACACTATTATGTTCGGAGGGTATCTATGGAGGGCTTACGGTAACGAGGGCGAAACATGATGGCGAGGATTGTGGATGAGCGGAGGTTGTCGTTGTCGACGAAAGGCGAGGTTGTCGATGAGGGCGGGGTTCCTCCGGTGACGGCGCGGCGCCAGGGTTCCTCTGGATATGGATATCTACGCTTGCTCTTCGATCCGGGGACGGTAGGATCCGCCAATGCCGTTCTGGCTACCATAACGATTCCTCCGGGTCAACCGGAACCCATGTTGCCGCACGCCCACTTCGAATATGACGAATCAGAGTACGTCGTGTCTGGTGAGGGCTATTTCCTTTTGGGCCCTTCCCGGGATAAGTTGCAGCGCTACGAACTCAAACCGGGAAAAGCCGTTTTCGTTCCCGCGGGTTATCCCCATACTGTTGTCAATACGGGTGAAGGAGACATGAAGATAGTCTTCTCCTTCTTCCCCGGGTGGGTGAAGGGACGCCCCCTTAGCCTGATCATGACCGAGCTGACGGATGTGGTGTCAGTCGAAGGGCACAAGGATGCGAAGAGGTCAGCGTAATCTGTCGACGTTTTCTTCAGGATAACGCGGAAAGAACTCAAGCAGATGGGAAGCCTAGGTAGACCAAGAAGTGACTGATACGGACCGATGGAACTGATGGGCACCCGCAGACTTGACGCCAAGAACATGACAACGCACAGGTTCGCGCTCTGAGTTTAGGAGTTGTCCGAAGTTCTCCTGGCAAAGTGCTACTTTGTCCTTGAGAAACGTGTCTCACTGCTCGGGAGGATAGTACCAGGCTTCGCCCGGTTCTAGCACTACTGGTTTGGCCACCGGTGCTTCGTCGGAGTGTAGGTTCCGTATGAGGCTGAGGAACTTTTCCACGTCTGGGTTGCCTTTAGCTTTAGAATAGTGATTGGGCAAGGCATACTCGACTCCCAACCACAGACAGGCTAGGGCCGCCTCGTGAGGGCTCATTTCGCCGCAGAACGATTCGGGAATGCCGTGCTTCTGTAGTTGACCACTCTCCGGCATGGAGACGGCCATCAACGCAATGTTGGGCTGATACAGTTGCCCAAACAGTTTCAGATCGCTGAAAATCGCGGTGTCGCCCGAGTGATAAACCTTGACGCCTGGATCAGGGTACACGATGAAACCCATTGGCGGGCCTGAGATGAACGACCCATCCGGGTACTCGATGAAGGACCAGTGCATGGATGCCACGGAGCGTACCCGAATTCCATTTTCCACCACTTGTAGGCCCCAGCACACGCCCCGCACTTTGCTTGGGTCAAGGTTTCCGTGATGGATGAGGTGGTGGCGGACTTCTCCGCCGCAAATGACCGGGCATTTGAACTTGCGTGCAATCTCCAGAGTATCCCCCATGTGATCCCAAGCCGCGTGGGTCACCAAGATTAGATCGACTCGATCCAGGTCTTTGACCTTGACCGGCGAGACATCACATTCGTTTAGGAATGGATCTATGAGAATGACTTTTCCTTCGCGGTTGGTAATGCGGTAAGCCGCGCCCCCAAAAAACTCAAACTTAGTCTTTGCGCTCATGTCTGTTCTCCTTTTTCTTATGGCTAGTCGGCATGCTCCGCCAAGTACTTGCGATACACCTGAATATAGTTTGCGACTCCCTTCTCGATATCTCCAAATTCAGGTGCATAGCCCAATTGCTCTCTTGCGTTTTTGACACTCAGCACTCCTCGATACCGTATCTCAAGCATGTCAGCCTCCGACAGACCAGATCCGATCTCAATGTCCGCGCCGGGGATCAGCTTCTTGATGATTTCGGCCAATTTGCCAGCAGTGACTAGGGGTCTGCCGGTTGCCGCATAGAAGACGCGGTCACGCACCTTGTCGGCCGGAATGTCCACGGCCTTCACTGCCAGTTGAGCCACATCAGATGCGTGAGTGTAGTCGCGAGGGAACTCGTGGCCTTTCTCGAAACGGGTAGGCAAGCCGCGCATTGAATTCTCAACCATCGGCTTGATGAAGAGCGGCCACTGCATTCCGAAGCCATAGACCGCAGAGGGTCGCAACGTGATGAAGTCCACCCCGAACGACTGATGATAAGCCCAGCAGAAAGCCTCACTGGCCACCTTGGCGGCCCCGTAGAAACTTGAGCCCGGCCCCTCGGTCGCCAAAAACACTGGGTGATTCACATCAATCGGCTGATATTGGACGCTCGGCAAGACGCCGATGCTGGAGAAACACACCAATCGCTTGATGCCAAATAGACGAGCCACTTCGAGAACATTGAATGTGCCCCCAGTGTTGATGGTCATCGCTAGACTCGGCCGTTTGGCGAGAAGTACCGTATTCACGACAGCCGCGGTGTGGATAATGACATCGGGCTGGTATGCCCTGACCGCCGCGACCAGATCTCCCCAATTTTCCACTCCGCCCGACGCGAACTGAATTTGATCAGCTACGGGCCTGAGCATCCAGGCCGCCTCAGGGCCCGGCTCTCGCACGTCGTAGTTGATGACTGTGTCGCCCCGCTCGGCCAGCCGACGCAGGACGTAGCTGCCGATGAAGCCAGAACCACCAGTGACGAGAACAGTGCGACTCACTGCCTGACCTCCTACACAGTACCAACGCGGGCAATACCTTACTAGTAATAATAAGACTTCTTACGACGCTTCGATTTGTCCACGATTTCTTGCCGGGAGCAACGGTGCGAAACGCTTCTATGAATCTATTCTCCTCATTCGAAACCGTAGGCCTTGATTCCGTGTCCGGTCGTTCGCGTAAGGCTAGCTGGCGCTGATCTGAGATGGTTTTCTCGCCTACTGCGTCAGCATTCTTGTGGACGATGGAGTAGTTGAGAGGACAGAAGTGGAGAACTCGCAAAAGGGCGGGCGTAGGCAGAAATGGTCTGCGAAAGAGAGTAGTCGTGTGTTCAGGAGCTCCGTTACTGTAACCGAGACTTCTCTAATCGTTAAATGATCGACGCTGGTATCATGCCTAAGGTGATCGCAGGAATGAGCGCTGTTATGCGACACAAGCTGAGGGGAAGAGAAGAGAGTGGAGACCGAATCAAGGTGGGTGTTATCGGGGCAGGCTTTTTCGGTTGTCAAGCGATAGGGCAAGTGGCAAGGATCCGGGGAATCACCACCTCCGTAATTGCAGATATCGACAAGGAGAAAGCGACCCGCGGATTCATCAGGTTCGCCGGCCGAAAGCCCGGAGAGATAGTGGAAGTGAACGATGCTGAGACGGCGGACCGTTATATGGAGAAGAACGTCCCCGTCATAACCACAGACAGTCAGGTGTTGATAGAAAGCGATGTTGACGTAATCCTCGAGTCAACGGGCGTATGCGAAGTAGCAGCCAAAAACGCGTACGAGGCGATAAATAACAAGAAAAACGTGGTTATGGCTACGGTTGAGGCCGAATGTGTAATTGGGCCGCTCTTATCCAAAATAGCGCTGGAAAAGGGCGTCGTTTACGGTCAAGCTTATGGAGACCAGCCGTCTCTAATCTGTGAACTATACGACTGGGCAATATCGTCTGGATTCGAAGTTGTAGCCGCGGGCGAAGGAACGGCTGCGAGATTGGAATGGAGACACAAACCTCCTGATGATGCACTGCAAAGATTCGGATTCACGCAGGAGGAAATCGAACGTCTCAAACCAAATCCGAAGATGTACAACTCTTTCATCGACACGACTAAGTGCGCCACAGAGATGGTCGCTGTCTGCAACGCGACAGGATTGAAACCTGATGTCAGAGGGATGCATTTTCCTTTGGGTTCTAGAGAGGATGTACCTAAACTCCTTAGCTTGAAGAAGGAGGGCGGCATACTGGAGAACGAGGGCGTTGTCGACGTTATCACCCGCGTACGTCCCGATGGAAGCTGGATCAGAAACGATATACGATGGGGCGTTTTTGTCGTAGTCACGAGCGACAGCATAGACGCTAGAGGTTACTTCAAAACTTCTGAGGTTCCAAGAGGAGCAGGAGGCAAGAATGCCCTTGTATACAGGCCTCACCATTGGGTAGGTCTTGAAGCACCAATTTCTCTAATTCGTGCCGTTCTCTACAATGAAGCCACAGGAGCACCGTTAGCGACTGCTCCCTCAGCAGAGGTCTTGGCTGCAGCCAAGAAGACCCTAAAACCTGGAGACGTTCTGGATGGCGGTGGCGGCTATGCAGTCTACGGGCTTGCAGAAAGAGCAGACATTGCCAGACAGGAGAACCTCTTGGCCCTCGGGCTTGCTGAAGGCATTCGCGTTGCCAAGGAAGTCCCTGCCGACGGAGTGATCAGCTACGACGATGTTGAGTTGGATGAAGATTCCTTTCTCTTGAAGCTAAGACGGGAACAAGACAGAATCTTCTACTGAGCGATCTTGTGATATCACGTGCTGCCAGCCTTACTCCAACAGCCAGTACGATATTGCCACGAAGAGCTTGGTTTCTCAGGACACGGGTTCAGAGTAGAAACTATCCCGGCCACACGAAATCCTGTGACGGCCACATTTGGGTGAGTGAGTAACCGCCGTCTATTGTGATACATTGACCCGTAACGTATCCTGACAGGTCACTGGCCAAGAACTCAATCACGTTGGCGCAGTCTTCAGGCTTACCGAGCCTTCCCAAAGGACACGCTCTCGCTAGGTGTTCAGGAGCCTGGCCCGTCGCTATTACCCTGGATGAGGTGATAATACCTGGAGCGATGCAGTTGACACGTATGCCGTACGGGCCTAGCTCAGCAGCTAAGAGGCGTGTATAGTGGAATACACCAGCCTTCGCTACCGCATAGTCCGCTCCACGTCCAGACCTGCTGACTTCGAGCCCCGCAATCGACGAGACATTGATGATGTTTCCTAACTTCTGTTGCTTCATCGGAATAGTAGCAGCTTGACTGCAAAGAATGGTTCCAACAAGATTGAGATCGATGATGAAGCGGAGATCCTCCGGCGGCACACTGGATGCCCATCCCGCTCCCGGACGTAGCCTGCCGCCAGCATTGTTTACGAGTATGTCGATTCGTCCGAACTCGTCGAGTATCTTCTTGAACATTCCGTCCACATCCGCCTTCTTGCATACGTCAGCTTGAATGCCGATCGAACGCCGCCCAAGGTTCTTTACCTCATCCATCACGGTTGGAGCAGTCAGCCGTTCGTTGAATTCCGCGGCGGCTTTCAGATTGATATCATTGACCACGACATCTGCTCCTAGCTTTGCTAGTCTAAGCGCATAAGCCCTGCCAAGGCCACGTGCAGATCCAGTTACAAGAGCCACTTTTCCTTCAAGCAACAGGAAGACCTCAACCGCCTCGCACCAACGCTTGATTTAAGCGTGGCGGCCAAGATGATTGCGAAGATCTTGAGAACATCGCTCGGCCGTTGTAGGATGAATAGGACGCCAGTAGACGTATTTCGTCTAGGTTGTTGAATTGATGCTGCTGCTCCGATCATGTAAGGTTCGAATCTTCTATCTTCTGCTTGCAACTCGTTCGCATGAATGGTAGGATCCTGACTTTGCGATTCTCTTAGGATTCGATTTCGTCAGGGTTCCTTCTTCTCGATCAGCTCGAAGATTACGCCCGTCTGCTCTTCCGTGTCCAAGTAGGCCCATTTCACTCCAGGTCGGTTTCCGCTTTGAATCAC
>Ga0315280_10001484_pt1 | contig 40220 bp, 11 predicted proteins | sample YL17G06_40_MG_FD_203697 | JGI IMG/M metagenome (GOLD analysis project Ga0315280, IMG submission 203697) | Sediment microbial communities from Yellowstone Lake, YNP, Wyoming, USA - YL17G06_40 | ecosystem: Environmental > Aquatic > Freshwater > Lake > Sediment | place: USA: Wyoming | collected...
GCCGGGCATCCCTGTCTGGCAAGCAACGCCGCCCGCCCGGCAATAGACGTGCGGCAAAGGCAGGCCCAGTTTCGCAGCAAGGCGCTGCTCCTCTGCAAGGCGGAAGGGGCCCAATTCATTGAAGGGAGAGCACTTCTGAGCCACCCTCCGCCCTTACACTTTTGGGATAGGAGCCAAAAAATCAGCCAGTTTAGCCACATGATGCTCACTCCGAACGCGACTATGTTGTCACAAACCATGTCACCGGCCGCACCACGAGTCCCAAGCGGTTACCCACGGGATAATCTATCACGAATCAGCGGTGTCCCAAACAGCTTCCGCTGCTGAGGGGTGAAGCCCGTGCTGCTCGACCAGTTCGCTCACCAACCAGTGGTCATCTCCCCTCCGTGTCTGAGAGCGTCCGACCGGTTTTCTCTCAACCCGGCGCTTCGACCGTTAGAGTCCCCCGGACACGGCCTTATCTTGTCGGCGTACCACGGATCAGCATTTGCTTTCCGAGGGGCTTGAAAGGAGACCGCAGGTACGCCCGGATGAGAGAGGGGCTGACGGGCAAGCGAGACTTGACGGTGAGGGGCAGTAAGCGCGGCCGGCAGTCAAGGGCCGTGTACCCATCGGCCGGCAGAATCGGCCCGTTCCACCTTAGCGCTTCATGCACTCGCTGCGGAAGCTCGGTCCGCGCAAACTCCCCAAAGGCCCGCGAGAAGGTCGCCTCGTCCGGCACCTCCGAGTGCCGCTCCCATCCGCAGATTCGCCGAAGCTTGACATCGGCGGCCAGCAGATCCAGCAAAGCCTTTGTCGTGCGCAAGTTGTAGACCGCCTTGGCGACAAAAGCCCGCGCAATCGCCGCCCGATCCTGCGGCGGCCGTCCTACCTGCCGCCCCCGGTAGGGAAGCATTGCTTCCAAAATCACCAAGCCCAGCACGCGCACCACCTGCTGATGCTTGTCGCTTGGCGGCCCCATCCCCTCCTCCAATCGCGGGAACAGGCACTGCTGTAACACTCGTCCGTATTGCGTGAGCAGTTGAACTAGCTTATTCTCCATGTGGGAGATGCGCTCCTTCGAGAACTTGTTGTTGCCAAACAAAATTCTACGTAGTTGCCGTCCCCCTCTCAAACACTTTTATCCGGTTTTGTTCTGACCTTTGCTAATTTTGCAATTGGCTCACCTGTCTTTATGAAACGTGTTGAACGGCACGTGACCATGAAGCAAGTGGCCCGCCAGGCGGGTGTGGGCATTGCCACGGTTTCCCGGGTACTGAACAATTCGGCGCGGGTGGAGCCGGCCACGCTTAAGCGAGTGCAGCGCGTGATCCGGCGGCTTGGGTACCGCCCCAACGTGCAGGGGCGCCGCCTGGTGAAACAGGCGGCGGAAATGGTTTGCTTCGTCCTCAGCAATCGCCATTTCGTCAACCCCTTCCACGGCGGCATCCTGTGGGGCGCCGAGCGGGCGCTGAGCAACGCCGGGCGCGACGTGGTGTTCACCAGCCTCGAGTATTCGCCCCATACCCCGCCCAGGCAACTGGCCCTGCCGCGCATCCTCAGCCAGCGGGGAATTGTGGATGGGGTCATCCTGTCCGGAACCCTCCACCAGAACCTGCTTCGGTTGATGGAAGAATGGCGCATCCCCTGCGTGCTGTTCGGCAACAACATCATGGGAGGGAGCGAGCGGGGCAGGATGCGGCCGTGCGACGCGGTCTACTACGACGACTCGGTGGCCCGCCAGCTCACGGCCCTGCTGATCGGCCTGGGCCATCGCGCCATCTGGTTCGCCGGCGACGCGCGCATGCCCTGGTTCCGGCGGCGCCTGCAACTGTACCGCGCGGCCATGCGCGAGCGAGGGCTCTCTCCGCTGGAGTTTACCGAGCCGAGCGGCGACCAGGAGCGCGACTACGGCCTGGGGTACGGCGAGCGCGCCATGGAGCACGTCCTGGCGTCGGGCAGACCGGTCACGGCCGTGTTTGCCGGCAACGACGGCATTGCTTACGGAATCTGGAAGGTGCTGCAGCGGCGCGGCATCCGCGTCCCCGACGACATCAGCCTGGTGGGCTTCGACGACGTGCAGGAGGCCCGGCTGATTGAGCCGCCGCTGACCACGGCGCGCGTGCCCACCGAGGAGATCGGGCGGCAGTGCGCCGGCCTGCTGCTCAGCAAGCTGGAGGCCCGCGGGGCGCCGCTGCCCAGCCGCATGGTGCCCACCGAGCTTGTGCAGCGCGCCTCCTGCGCCCCGCCTGGAGAGGTGACAGGTGGTAGGTGGCAGGTGACAGGTCGGAAGTGATCGGAAGATCGCACTTGCAACCTGCAACCTGCCGCCTGTAACCTGCAACCTGTGGTATGAAGCGACGAGAACTGTTGAAGCTGAGTGGCTGCGCAGCGGTGGCCGCCTGGGTGCGTGCCAGCGGCGCGGCTGAGTTGAATCGCCTGAAGATCGGCGTTTTCTCCGACGAGATTTCCAACGACCTGGAAGCAGCCCTGCGGTTTCTGCAGAGCTACGGCCTGCACTACGTCGAGCTGCGGCGGATCTGGAAGACCTACATCGTGGAGGCCGACGAGGCCACCGTGCAACAGGTGCGCGATCTGTTGAAGAAGTACCAGATGAGCGTGCCGATGATCGCCAGCAATTACCTGAAGTCGGTGTTGCCCGGCACGACCGTCCTGCCGAGCGTCCGGAAGTCAAGCCAGTTCCTGGAAAACGACCGGCCCCACGAGGAGCAGCCGGCGCTGCTGGAGCGGTCTATCGCCCGGGCGCTGGACGTGGGCGCGCCCGCCATCCGCGTGTTCAGCTTCTGGCGCACGGCCGAACCCGCCCCGCTCACGCCTTCTATCGCCGAGCATCTGGACAAGGCCGCCGCCATCGCCGCGCGGAAGAAGGTGAAAGTGGCGCTCGAGAACGAGGCGGCCTGCAACGTGGGCACCGCCGCGGAGCTGGCTGCCATGTTCAAGCTGGCCCGGCACCCCAACCTGTACATGGTGTGGGACCCGGGAAACGGATACATGCTCGGCGAAAAACCCTACCCCGAGGGGTTTAACCTTCTGCCCAAGGACCGCATCTGTCACATCCACCTGAAAGATGCCGCCCCCAACCCGAAAACCGGCAGGCCGGCGTGGCGGCCGATCGGCGGGGGCGAAATCGATTTCGAGGGCCTGATCCGCTCCATGCTGAAGAGCGGATACCGCGGCGTGTTCTCACTGGAGACGCACTACACGCCGAAAGGCGGCAAGGAACAAGGCACGCGGGAATCGCTGGAAGGCCTGCTGGCCGTCGCCAAAAAACTTTAGGTCCAAGGGTCCAAGGTCCGCCCACAAGCCGGCTTATTCGACCTTTGGACCTTTGGACCTTGGACCTTGGACCTTCCCCAGCAGCTCCAACGCGCGGGCGCGGCCGGCAGCAACCTGCTTGTCGAACTCACTTCCCTGCCCCGCGGCCTCGCCCTGGAACGGGCTGAGGCGCTGGGCTTCGCTGAACGCTTCCAGGGCTTCGCGCGGCCGCTCCATCGTCAAATAAAGCTGGCCCAGGGCGCGGTACCGGTCATGGGCATGGATCGAGAGCTGGGCCGCGCGGCGGATGGCCGGGGCCGCCTCGGCAAAGCGGCCCACGGCGGCGTAAGCGCGCCCCAGCGCGTACCAGGCGGCGTCGGTGGGCTTTAGCCGGACAGCCGTTTCATACTCCCGTAGCGCCTCGGGCAAGCGGTTGTTGGCCTGCAAGAGTTGGCCGCGGGTCAGATAGAGGTTGCCGTCGTCGGGGTAGATACGGCGGGCTCGCTCCAGCGCTTCCCACGACTCCTCGTCGCGCTCCAGCATGTAGAGCACCGCGCCGGCATTGGCCCAATAGTTGTACAACTGGGCCGCACGGCCGGCCAACGCTGCCGCAGGGCCGAACGGCTGCGTCTGGCAATCGATCTTCAGCCGGCTGATCCACGGCATGTTCTCGGGCCGGTTGCGAACGAAGATGACCGCCACCTCATCGAGGTACACCGGCGCCCATTCGCTGCTGCGGCAGAACTTCAGCAGTGGAATACTGCCCAGCCCGGCGTAACGGGCCACCGAAAAGATCAGCGTGTTGATGTTGCGGCGGTCGGCTTCCTCGCGCCAGGCGGGCGAGTCCGGCGGCTGCTGCTGAAGCGAGCGCTGCTGGAAGAACAATTGCGCGCCAAAGGGAACAGCGCGGCCGTCCAGGTAGTCGGGGTACCGCGGCCCGAGCCGCCAGACCAGGTAGCCGCCCAGGTTGTAGTCGTGAAAGATGTTGGCCGGGAGCCGCTCCTGCAGCAGGAAGGCCGCGGCGCGCTCCGGATACCACCACGATTCGCCGGCGCCGAACAAGGACGTCTCTCCGGCGGAGAGGTAGTAGCTGTTGGAGGCCAGGTCCGATATCCGCACGCCGGTGATCCAGACCAGCGCCGCCGCCAACAACAGGGCAAAGCAGCGGCCGGCAATCGGCTGACGGCTGTCGGCTGTCGGCTGTCGGCCGGCCGGCCGGATCAGCGCCGGCACGCGCCCGCCGATCACCACCACCATGCAGGCAAACAGCGCCTGAAAACGAACGTAGCGGATCGACAGCACGCTGGCCGCCGCCAGCAGCAGCGCAGCTCCGAATTCGCGGCGCCACAGCGCGACGGCTATCACCAGGATGGCGGCGATCAGGAGCCACCAATACGCGCCATCGGAGCTGCGCCAGCCCAGCGCTTCGCGCAAGGCACCGGGCGATATCCGCTGGCTCGTCCATTCACCAACAAACACCGTATGGATGCGGAGGATGCGGTTCTGGCGGGCGATGGCCGCGTAAATGGACGGTCCCCATGGATTGAGCAGCGTCGCCACAGCGGTTGCGGCCAGCCACGGAGCCGCTCGCCGCAATCGCTGTTGCGCCGCCTCCCGGCGCTCCGCAAAAGGCAATTCAAGCAGCTCCATCGCGACCCAGCCCGCCATCATGCCCAGCCCGGCAACAAAGCCCAGATGCAGGTTGACCCAGGCGAACATCAGTATAGGTAGCGCCGCCAAATGGAATTGCGGATTGCGGATTGCGGATTGCGGATTACTTGCCTGCAATCCGCAATTCGAGCGGCAGCGCCACAGAATGGCCAGGAAGGCGGAGAAGAGCAGCGTGGTGAACAGGTCGGCGCGCGGCGTGGTGCGCGCGGCGATCAGGGGCACGGCCACAATGGCGAGCGCGGCGCCGGCCAGCGGCGGCCTGGCGGGACCTTCGCCCCATCCGCTCCACAACAACAGGGCGGTGGTTGCCAGGCAGGCAGCCGCGCTCAGCACGGAAAGCGCCTGGTAGCCGCCCAACAGCCACAACAGGTAGAACAGGACGCCGGAAAAAGGCGGATAAACCCAGGCACTTCCGCGCGCAGTATAGGAAAACACGTCGGTCGAGGGGATACGCCAGTGCTCGAGCACATAGCGGCCGGTGGCCAGTTGCCAGCCAAGGTCGAAGTCGCCGACCGTGCGCAGGCCGGCGAATGCCGCATAGAGGAGCGCGACAGCGGCCAGCGCCAGCGCAATGTACCGAGTGAGGTTTCCCTGCCCGTTCATTCCTTCAGTTCTCAGTTGTCAGTTCTCAGTTGTCAGTTTCCGGTGCGTGCAACGTCAGAACTGAAAACTGACGACTGACAACTGACGACTTCTTGTATTACCGCTCCCGCCGGTGCAAGCGTTTCTCAGCTTCCGCGCGCCCGGCGGCCAGCTCGTTGCGGAAGCGCGCGGCCTGCGGGTCGGCCAAGGCACGGTAGGGATTGCTGCGCTCGGCGCGCGCGAAAGCGTCGAGGGCCTCGCGCGGCCGGTCCATCGCCAGGTACACCTGCCCCAGCACCCGATAGATCTCGTGCGGGAAACTCGCGTACCGCGCGGCGCGGCCGATGGCTTCGGCGGCCTCGGCCCAGCGCCCCTGGGCGGCCAGCGCCTGGCCGATGGCGTACCAGGCCTGCTCGCTCTCCCGCAGCCGCAACGAGGCGCGGTACTGCGCTTCGGCCTCGGCCAGTCGGTTGCCGGCCTGCAGTATCGAGCCTTTAATCAAGTAGAACTGCGGGTCGGCATCGAACAGGGTTCTGGCCTGCTGCAGAGAAACGAGCGCCTCACGGTCCCGGCCCAGCAGGAACAGCGCCCAGCCGGCGTCCATGTAGAAGTGGTACAACCGGCCCTTGTTGCGAGTGGCGGGCGGGGTGAATTCGAGCGCGCCGCAATCGATGCCCAGCCGCCGGATCCAGGCGGCATTCTCCGGCCCGTTGCGCACAAACACCGCCGCCGTCTCATCCAGGTAAACCGGCCGCCACTCGGCGCTGTCGCAGAATTGCCTCAGCGGAAAGCCGGCCGAGCCTGTGTAACGGCTGATTCCAACCACCAGGGTGTTCAACCCCGGGCGTTCCGACTGCTCGCGCCACAGTGGCGAGCCGGGCGGCTCCGAAAGCAAGCGCCGGTGCAGATGAAAAAGTTCGGAGCCGAAGGGCACCGCGCGGTTGTCGATGGAGGTGCGATATTCGGGCCACAGCGCCCAGCTCAGGTAGCCGCCAATATTGTAATCGTTGAACAGGTTGGGCGGCAGATGCTCGCGGCGGATGAAGCGGGCGGCGCCTTCCGGATACCAGTGCGAAACGCCCGGCCCGAAGATGACGTTGTCGGGCGCGCTCAGGTAGGCGCGGTTGGAAACGGCATCGGCGACGCGCACGCTTACGAAAGCCGCGGCCAGCACAAGAATCGCGATCCCAGCCCATCGAAATTTCGGATTTCGGATCTCGGATTGCGGATTTCGTTCCACAGCGTTTGGCAATCCGCAATCCGCAGTCCGCAATCCGCAACCCCGTGATAACACGTCGCCGGCGGCCACCACCGTGATCATCGCCGATAATGCCTGGAAGCGAACCCAGTAGAAGGAACCGAACAGGCTGCCGAGAATCAGCAGGGCCGGGCCCAGGCGCTTTTGGAGGACGGCGGCAATGGCCGCCAGGAGGCCGGCCAGCGCCAGCCAAAGATAAGCGGAATCGGGATTGCGCCAATCGAGGACGGCGCGCGCCGTGGCCGCCGAGAGGCGCAGCGGAAACCATTCGCCCACAAACGAACCAAGCCCCTCCAGCAGGCGACTCTGGCGGAACAGCGCGGCATACAGCCACGGCCCCCAGCGATTGGCCAGCGTGGCCAGGATGGCGGCAGCCAGCCAGGGCGCGGCGGCGCGCAGGCCGGCCAGCGCCTGGCCGCGGCGGCCGGGCCAAGGCAGGTCCGCCGCTTCCATCACCACGTAAAAGCCCATCAACAGCAGGCCGGCGATGAATCCCAGGTGCAGATTCGCCCAGGCGCACATGATGACGGGCAGCAGCCACAGCGGCGAGCGGCGGCGCTGGAAGTGCCGCCACAGGATCACCAGGACGGCGGCAAACAGCAGGGTGCTGAACAGGTCCGCGCGGGGTTTTGTGCGTCCGGCAATCAGGGGTACGGCCAGAATGGCCAGCGCTGCGCTGGTGGCGCTGCCGCCGGCCAGCAGCAGTGCCGTGGCCGCCACGCATGCCAGGCAGCCCAGCCAGGAGAGAGCCGTATAGCCGCCCAGCTTATAGACCAGGTACAGCAAGGCCCCGGAGAACGGCGGATAAATGAATTCGCGTCCGGCAGCCGTGTGCGAGAAGACATCGTGCCAGGGGATCGCGTGCCGCTGGACCAGGTAGCGGCCCATCGCCAGTTGCCAGCCGAGATCCGCGTCCGCCACCGTGCGCAGCCCGGCTGCCAAAGCGTAAACCAGCGCCAGGCTACCCAGAGCGAGAAGCAATCGCCGGCCGCAAGGCATCAGGAAAGCCACAGGCTACAGGCTACAGGCTACAGGCCACAAGTGACAAGCAACACGAACTCAACCCGCCGCCTGCGGCCCGGAGCGTTCAGCCTGGAGCCTTTGTTCGGTCTTCAGAGACAAAACAGGGAGGGCGCCAGGCGCCCTCCCTGTGTGCTCACAGCCAAACCGGAGTCTAGAGCGGGTTGTCGCTGACGGTGGCGTTTGCGGTGGCATTGGCGCGAAGCACGGCCGACTCGTTGCAGTAGAAGGAACGTTGGCCGCTGGAGCCGCGCGCCTGCGGGTCCGCGTTGATTGCGTACTGAGCGATGTAGCCAAAGGTTGTGTTGCTGCCGAGAACCGTATAGGCGAAGATGTACCCGGCCTTGACGAAGCTGAGGTTGTTGCCCGTGCCGGTTCTGCCCGCCAGGACCGGGTCAACCAAGTCGGCATTGTTCACGTCCGGCTGGCCGCTGGCCGGAGCGCCCAGGCGGTTCAGGCCGTCCGAGAAGCCCGAGTTGTACGTCGATGCGAATGTCACCTCAGCCGTGTTCAGGGTCCGGAGCGTGCTGGTGGTCGAAGCCTCATTGGCGGCGATTCTGGACTTCAGCAGGTTCGGAATCGCGATGGCGGCGATGATCAGAATGATCGCCACCACGATCAGCAGCTCGATTAACGAAAAGCCTTTCTGTTTCCTCATGTCGTCGTTGCCCTTCCGCCCCCCGGGGGAGGCATTGTTTGTCTTGTCTACGATGCGCGGGGAGAAGCTCCCCAATCGAGTCCTCGTGAGTAATGGGTGCAATCCCGGTTCCATAAGGAAGGGACCACGCCGGGAGCAGGTCACGGTCGCTAAGGCAAATCATATCAGTTCGTTGTGCAATGGCGGGGCCGCTGCAGGGAGGCCACGCCCCCCTGGCCCGGCAAAAGTGACACAAAATGTCACTCCGGGATGACATTTTCTGCAGTTGCGGGGAAGGACCGACCGATAGGAACTGGCAATTCCATCCGCCACACATTCCGCTGTGCAGCGTCCCCAAGTGCAGGTTCGGTCTGAAGCGGAGCCAGGGAGGTTAGCGGCGCGCCAGGCGCTGGAGCGGAGCGGAGGCCGGGTACCATATCAGGCCGCGGGCCGCAATCTGGCGCGCGACCGCATGCTTGCCGGCCCGTTCTTCCGTCGCTGCCCAGTCGACGTACACCTCCTCGCTCCTCATCCCGCCTTGCTCAGCGGCGCGGTACTGCTCCGTGGCGGCGGTGAGGCGGCCGAGGTTCACGAGCGCGCCGGCCAGGTTGAAGTGAACAACGGGCCATTCCTTCAACTCCAGCGAGCGGCGGTAGGCGGCTTCGGCTTCGGCCGCGCGGCCGGAGCGGAGCAGGGCATTTCCCAGCGCCAGCCAGGCGGAAGCGTCGCGGGAGCCCTCCCGGCTGGCGTCAAGGAATTCACGAAGCGTGTCGGCCACGCAATGCCAGTCGCCCCGCTTTTCGCAAACCGCGGCCAGAACCTGGGCTAGGCGGCGGTCGCCCCGGTTGCCGCGGAAGACCTCGCGGTACTGCAGTTCGGCCGCCTCCAGATCTCCAAGCTTTTCCAGGCAGGCGGCCAGCCTGAGGCGCAGCACGCCGAAGAGCGGGTAGGTCGCCAGTTGCGGGAAGGTGGCTAGCACGCGCTGAAAATGGGGCACAGCAGCCCTGCAGTTGCCGACGAGCACGAAATGGTCAGCCAAGTTGCACCGGGCCTGGATGCTGAGAGGAGCATCTTGGAAGGCGCTCTCAACAATGGTCGTCCGGTTGCGCCATACCAGGTTTCGATGGGCCGTGTGCCAGCTCAGCAGGACCATCAACAAAGCGATCAGAACAGCCGCGCTGCGGCGGCGGGCCGGCTTCAGGCAGATCAGCATCTCAGCGGCAGCCAGGCAGGCGCCGGCCGAGGCTAGGTAGAGGAGCCGCTCGGCCCGAATGGTGCCGATGGTGATGATCAGGTTGGAGAGCGGCAGCATCGCCGCCAGCCACCAGGCCAGCCCGCGGGCAATATTCAGGCGGGAACGGCGCAAGGCCAGCGCGGCGCCGGCCGATGCCGCCAGCAGGCCAGTCCAGGTGAGAAAGCGCCCATCCAGCCATTTCATGATCAGTGGGGTTTGTGGGAAGGTGTAGTCGGCCGAAAGGCGCCAGGGCACAAACGACAGGGCCAGATTCTGACCGAGGATCATCAGGGCGGTTCTCACGCGGGTGGCCAGATCGCTGAACCTCAACGGATTGTCCACCAGTCCAGTCGGCGGCCACTGGATGCGGCCCAGGACGTGAAGACGCAAGGCCAGATAGGCAGCCAGCGCCGCCCCCATGCCCCACAGCGGCAAAGGCACAGCTCTTGCTTGGCGGGCAAGCCGCGACGCCAACCCAACCCTCTCACCAAGCGCGCCGGAGGCGGCAGCGGCAGTATCCCCCCGTCTATTCCCCCAGGCCAGCGTTATAGCCAGCACGGGCACAGCAACCGCGCTCTCCTTCGCCAGCAGGGCCAGCAGAAACAGGGCCCCGCTCAGCGCCGCGCGCATCGTCTGGCGGCGGCCTGGACCGACGCCCGCACCGCATTCGTCCAGCCCGGCGGCAGCGATAGCCAGCAAACCGAAGAACGCCGCCAGCAACTCGCTGCGTGAGACGACGTTGGCGACCACCTCGGTGTGCAGCGGTGTCACCGCGAACAGCGCAGCCGCCAACCAGGCCGCAGCCGGCGCCACCCCGCGCAGAACCCGGTAGAGCAACACGCTCACCCCGGCGTGCAACGCCACGTTCCCAGCATGGAAGAACCACGGGCGCGGACCTGCAATCGCCTGGTCCACGGCGAACGAAAGGAATGTGAGTGGCCGGTACAAGATGTCGTGGAACACCGGGACCACGAAAAACCGGGCGACATCGCCAAGGCTGTGAACGGCTGGGGTGTCCACCACAAAGAGGAAATCGTCGCCAGCGAAATCGAAGGACAGGGTATTCAAATAGACAGCGACCGCTATGGCGGCCAGCAACGCATCGGGCAAGTGCCGACTGGACGGCCAAGCGCGCTTTCCCGCGCCGCGACCGAGAGAGCACACAGAAGCGCGGCACAGGGAAACGCCCTGCGGGGTGTTGGCGGTCTCTGCCTCCTTGCTTGGTGTCACGGCCTTACAGTATATCCGGTTCCACCGTAACAACGTTGGGGACTGGGGTGCAAGTCATTGATTCTGCGGACCAACGTAGCTCTAGCTGGCGGCGGGTGACAAACCCGTGCTGACGGGGCAGCTTCCGGCCGCCAGCCGCGTCAAATGGGAGGGTCGTTGGCTGTGGCCGTCGTGGTGCTGTTGGCCCGAATCACCAACGGCTCATTGGTAAAGAAAGAACGCTGGCCGCTGGAGCCGCGCGCCTGCGGATCGGCGCTGATCTGGTAAGCAGCAATATAACCAAACGTGGTATTGGTGCCGGCCGGCTGATACGAGAATATGTAGCCGCCCTTCATGAAGCTGGTGTTGTTCCCGATCCCGGTTCGGCCAGCCAGCACCGGGTCTACCAGATCCGCGTTGTTGAAATCAGGCTGCTGTCCGCCGGTCGGCGGTCCCAGCCGATTGAAGCCGTCCGAATAGCCGGAACTGAAAGTGGCGGCAAACATCACCTCGGCATTGTTGAGCATCCGTATCGTGGCGGTCGCCGAGGCTTCGTTGGCGGCCATCCTTGATTTCAACAAGTTGGGGATCGCGATTGCGGCGATGATGAGAATAATGGCCACCACAATCAGCAGCTCGATCAGCGAGAATCCCGATTGCCTGTACGGACGCATTTTCCCCCTTCTCACCTAGTTATACAGCAATCCTGAATCCAAACCCAATGGGAAAGATTGCAAGGGAGTTACCGAGCGGGTCCGGAGCCGTGAGCGCTTTTCAGCCAATCATCTCCAAAAAATAGCGATGGACGCGCGGGTCGTCCGTCAGTTCGGGATGAAACGTGGCGGCCAGCAGATTGCCCTGCCGCACCATGACCGGGGAACCATCGTGTTCGGCCAGAACGCGAACCCCGGGTCCCACGCGCTCGATAATGGGGGCCCGGATGAACACCAGTTCCAGTGGCCCACCGGGGAAAACCGGCGTTTCGCGGCGCGCGATGAAGCTGGACAATTGCCGGCCGTAAGCGTTGCGCCGTATAGTGATATCCATCAGGCCCAGCGCTGGCTGGCTCTCCGGCGCCACCTTCCCGGCGGCGACGTGGTTGCTCACCTCGCGGGCCAGCAGGATGGCGCCGGCGCAAGTGCCCAGCACCGGGCAGCCGCGCCCCGCCAATTCCCGGATGGCATCCGCCAATCCGTCTTGCGGCAAGAACTTGCGTGCCGTCGTGCTTTCCCCTCCAGGCAGGACCAGGGCCGCGACATCGCGCAGTTGTTCGGCGTGCTTGATCAGGACGGGAACGGCGCGCACCCGCTCCAAGGCGCGCGCGTGGGCCTCAAAGTCGCCCTGGACGGCCAATATGCCGACCCGTAATTGGTTTGATACCTCCATGGTGCGGAGTGCGGAATGCGGAGTCACATCACTCCGCATTCCGCACTTTGGTCACCAGCCGCGCGTCTGCATCAGTTCCTTTTCGTCGAGCTTGGCGACGTCGATGCCGCGCATGGCCTCGCCGACCATTTCGGAACACTCCAGCAGGACCGCCGGCTCGTTGTAGTGCGTGGTGGCCTTGACGATGGCGCGGGCCCGCGTGTCCGGATCGGCCGACTTGAAGATTCCGGAACCCACAAAGACGGCCTCCGCGCCCAATTGCATGACCAGGGCGGCATCGGCGGGAGTGGCGATTCCGCCGGCGGAGAAATTCGGCACCGGCAGCTTGCCGTTGCGCGCCACCCAGCGCACCAGCTCCAGCGGCGCGGCCAGCTCCTTGCTCCTGGCTACCAGCTCGTCTTCGCCCAGCACGGTCAAGCGCCGCATTTCGCCGACGATGGCGCGCATATGGCGCACCGCCTCGACGATGTTGCCACTGCCGGCCTCGCCTTTGGTGCGGATCAGGGCCGCGCCCTCGGCGATACGCCGCAGCGCCTCGCCCAGGTTGCGCGCGCCGCAAACGAAGGGCACCTTGAAGGGGTGCTTGTTGATGTGGTGCTCCTCGTCGGCCGGGGTCAGCACCTCGCTTTCGTCGATGTAATCGACCTCCAGCGCTTCCAACACCTGGGCCTCGACGAAGTGGCCGATGCGGGCTTTGGCCATGACCGGAATCGAGACGGTCTCCATGATGGAGCGAATGATCTTGATGGAGGCCATGCGGGCCACGCCACCCTCGCGCCGGATGTCGGCCGGGACGCGCTCCAGGGCCATGACGGCGACCGCACCGGCGGCCTCGGCGATGCGCGCCTGCTCGGCGTTGGTGACGTCCATGATCACGCCGCCCTTCAGCATTTCCGCCAGACCCACCTTCAGGCGGAACTCCTCATCCGTGAAATTCAATGGCTCCGACATAAGCCTCCTCCCGTCGTGATGATTGCGGATTTCGAATTGCGGATTGCGGATTTCGATCAAATCCGAGATTTCGCAAGGGTGAATCCCCGCAAGCTCATTCTACTACAGCGCCCGCGAAAGGGCGTACGGCCGGCATCGCCGATTGCGGATTGCGGATTGCGGATTTCAAACCCCGGACCGGCGGAATGAAATCCGCAATCCGAAATCCGCAATCCGAAATCCAAAACGGCCTTGACATAAGCCAATTTGGGGCTAAAGTAAGCAGCCAGGACAAGGTTTATCCCCCCGGGAACTGAATGCTATAGAAGAGGCGTACCCCCGACAGGCGGACGCCCGACACACAAGCCGCATTTGACGCTGGTTCGGGCTCCCGTCTCCTGTGCGGCGCGGGTTTCGTGGATTCCGAATGTCGAGTGAATTTCGGCCCCAACCATCAGGCGAACGATGAGGTACCACGCGATGCGAGTTGCAGCAATTTGGACAGTAGCTCTTCTGTTGTTGGTGACTGTCCCCGCGGCCCTGGGCCAGGGCATCATTTCCACGGTCGCGGGCAAGCCCTGGGTGTTCACCGGAGACGGCGGCCCGGCGACCAATGCGCCGCTGGGCGGCGTGGCGGGCACAGCCGTTGATTCCAGCGGCAACCTGTATGTCGCCGACCCGGACAACAACATTGTCGTCAAGATCACGCCCACAGGCACGCTGACGATTGTGGCCGGCGGCCCGGGCATGACTTCGCTGAACGGCCCGGTGGCGGTGGCCATCGATGCCTCCCTGAACCTGTACGTGGCCGAGTTCAATGCCCACCGCGTGAGCAAGATTGGTTCCGGCGGCGCACTGACGCCTGTCGCGGGCAACGGTACGCAAGGATTCAGCGGCGATAGCGGCCCCGCCACCAGCGCGCAACTGAACCAGCCTAGCGGCCTGGCGATCGACAGCGGCGGCAATCTCTACATCTCCGACTCGGGCAACAACCGGATCCGTAAAGTGAGCGGCAGCGTGATTACCACGTACGCGGGCAACGGAACGGCTACGTATGCGGGTGATAGCGGACCGGCCGCGAGCGCTTCGCTGAGCGCTCCCACGCAACTCGCCGTTGACATCTCGGGCAATCTGCACATCGCCGACTGCGGCAACGGCCGGATTCGCAAGGTGGATCACACCACCCTATACATTGCGACTGTTGCGGGGGGTGGCGGCGTCACCACCGATGGCGTAGCGGCCACCATGGCGCTCCTGTTTGCGCCCGCCGGCATAGCTGTTGATTCCGGCGGCAACCTGTTTATCGCCGACGTTAGTGACTACTCGGTGCGCAAGGTGACTGCCAGCTCGGGCTTGATCTCCACGGCTGCCGGCACGCACACGGTCGGCTTCTCCGGCGACAATGGGCCGGCCACCCTCGCCACCCTGAACCTAGCCGGCTCGCAGACGGCGGGCGTCGCGGTCGATTCTGGCGGCAACCTGTTCATCGCCGACAAAGGCAACCGGCGAATCCGCAAGGTAAACAGCAGCCAGATCATTAGCACCTTCGCCGGCAATGGCAAATACCGGTTCGATGGAGACGGAGGACAGGCCACGGCCTCTTCCCTGTTCGCGCCGATTGGCGTCGCCTTCGATTCCGCCGGCAATCTCTACATCGGCGACCATTTCAACAACCGCGTTCGCAAGGTCACGCCGGGGGGCATTATCAGCACCTTCGCCGGCAATGGCGTGAACACCTTCGCGGGCGACAACGGACAGGCCACGCTTGCCTCTTTGAACCTGCCGGCGGGCGTAGCCGTGGATCTGTTCGGCAATGTTTACATCGCCGACAGCCAGAACGGCCGTATTCGCAAGGTCGATCACACCACCTTGAACATCTCGACCGTCGCGGGCGGCGGTTCCTCGACAGGCGACGGCGTTCCCGCCACGCAGGCCCTGCTCGTTTTCCCTCACGGCATAGCCTTCGATCCGTCGTCCGGCAACCTGTATGTCTCGGAGCCTTCCGCCAACCGCGTGCGCAAGATTGAGTACTTATCCGGCAACATCACCACCATTGCCGGTACTGGGACGCCAGGGTACTCGGGCGACGGCTCCCCGGCGACAGCGGCGACGCTGTATGCCCCGGCGGGCCTGGCTGTCGATTCCCTGGGTACCGTTTTGTATATCGCCGACCGCGGCAACAATGTGGTACGCAAGGTCACGGTCTCGACCGGCATCATCACCACCGTGGCCGGGAACGGGACCGGGGGCTTTTCCGGTGACAATGGCGCGGCTACGCTGGCAACCCTGTACCAGCCGGCGGGCGTAGCCCTCGATTCTTCCGGCAACTTGTACATCACGGATTGGGGCAACAACCGCATCCGCAAGGTCGCAGGTGGAATCATCTCGACCGTGGCGGGCGGCGGCGCCACCGATCCCGGCGACGGCCTGCTGGCCACCGATGCATCTCTCTGGGCCCCGGCGGGCATCGCACTTGATACGACCGGCAACCTGTACCTGGCTGAAATGGGCCCACACCGCGTTCGGAAAATCACCAACCCGAGCAACCCCGCCTTCGGCCTCTCCGTCTCCCCTTCGTCGCAAACGGTGAACGCTGGCTTGCCGGCCAGCTATACGGTCACCATCACCGCGGGCGGCGGCTTCAGCGGGAGCGTGTTACTGAGTTGCAGCGGGCTGCCATCGGGCGCGTCGTGCAGCTTCTCGCCCAACCCAACGGCGCCCGGCGCCTCGGCGTTGACGGTCACCACGACGGCCGGCAGCACCCCGGCCGGGACGACAACATTTACGATCATCGGCACCAGCAGCACTCTCAGCTACAGCACTTCGGCCAAGCTCACCGTCACCACCAACCCTGATTTCCTGATCAGCGTTTCGCCGGGCTCGCAGACCGTCGCCGCGGGATTGAAAACCACGTACACGGTAAACATAACCGGCGTGAACGGCTTCACCAGCGGCGTGGTGCTGTCGTGCAGCGCCGGGCTGCCGTCTGGCGCCTCGTGCAGCTTCTCGCCGAATCCGACGGCCAGCACCGCGACTCTCACTGTGGGCACCAGCATTTCCACGCCGCTCACGGGCGCGACGCTGACCATTACCGGCGCCGCCGGCACGCTCAGCCACAGCACGTCCACGATGCTCGTGGTGACCACTGCGGCGGCGCCGGCATCGCTGGCCTATGTGTCAGGCAATAACCAGAGCGGGCCAGCCGGCGCGGTGCTGCCCAACGCGCTGGTGGTGAAGGTGACGGATGCGTCCAGCAACCCCATCGCCGGCGTGACGGTGACGTTCGCGGTGACGGCCGGCGGCGGCACAATGACGCCGGCCTCGGCCACCACCGACATCAATGGGATCGCGCAGGCTGGCTGGGTGCTGGGCAGCGGGCTGGGAACTAACACCGCCACGGCTACCGTCACCGGCCTGTCGACCGTGACATTCAACGCGACGGCCAGCCTACCAGTCGTCGGCCCGGGCATCACCACGGTGGCCGGCAGCACCTGGGTGTTCCCATCCTCGGCCATCGGCGGCCCAGCCACCAGCGCGCCGCTGGGGTCCATATACGGCGTTGCCGCGGATTCAGGCAGCAATGTGTACGTGGCCGACTCAAGCCACCATCGGGTCTTCATGGTCTCGGCCGGGGGTCTGCTCAGCGTGGTGGCGGGCACCGGAACGGCGGGCTTCTCCGGCGACAGCGGCCCCGGCACGTCCGCACAGTTGTCCGGGCCGCAGGGCGTGGCGCTGGACACCTCCGGAAACCTGTATATCGCCGACTCGGGCAACAACCGCATCCGCAAGGTGAACCTCTCCAGCGGGATCATCTCCACCTACGCCGGCACCGGCACTTGCGGCTACTCGGGTGACAGCGGCCAGGGTACAAGCGCGAAGTTGTGCGCGCCTCGCGGCGTGTTTGCGGACGGCTCCGGCAACCTCTACATCGCCGACACAGGCAACGTGCGTGTCCGAAAGGTGAGTGGCAGCGGAATCATCACGACCGTGGCGGGCAACGGGCAGTCAGGTTCCAACACTGGCGACGGCGGCCCGGCCACCAGCGCGCAGATCAATGGCGTCGAGGGTGTAGCAGTGGATTCCGCGGGCAACCTGTACATCGGCACCGGGTGCTGCTGGGTGCGCAAAGTCGATCCGAGCGGTATCATCACCACGGTCGCCGGAACTAATTATGGAACGATCGGAGGCGTGGCAACCGACGCTTTGGGCAACGTGTACATCGCCGCCTCCGGAAGTCAGCGGGTAACGAAGATGGACACCAGCGGCGCGTTGACAACCATAGCCGGCACTGGGTGGCGGGGCTTTTCCGGCGATGGCGGGCCAGCCACCAGTGCGCAAGTCAACTCTCCATGGGGCGTGGCGGTGGATTCGGCCGGCAATGTCTATATCGCCGACACTTCGAACTACCGCGTCCGGAAGGTGAGCGGCGGGACCATTACGACCATCGCCGGCAATGGACTTTACAAGTATGGAGGGGACAGCGGACCGGCCACGGCCGCCAATTTGTCTTCTCCGTGGGGCGTGGTCGCAGACGCGGCTGGCAACGTGTATATCGGGGACACTTACAGCCACCGCATTCGCAAGGTCGATAAGACCACCGGAAACATCTCGACTATCGCCGGAACCGGGGCGGCCGGCTATTCGGGCGACAACGGTCAGGCCACCGCGGCACGGCTGGCCGACCCAGGGACCATCCTCCTGGACGGTGCCGGCAACCTCTATATTGCCGATTCAGGGAACTACCGCGTGCGCAAGGTCGCCGCGGCAACCGGCATGATCACAACGGTGGCCGGCAATGGAAGCTGTTGCTACTCGGGCGATGGCGGGCCGGCCACGGCCGCTTCTCTAGCCGTTTCCAGAATGGCCCTGGATGCGGCCGGCAACCTCTACATCGTTGACAACAACTGGGCCAGCTCGAGCGACACCAGTCGCATTCGCAAGGTCGATACCAGTGGGATCATCACCACGGTTGCCGGTGTTGGCAGTAATGGTTATTCGGGCGACGGCGGCCCGGCCACCGCAGCAATGCTGAACTACCCGAGGGGCGTGGCGGTGGACGCAGCCGGCAACATTTACATCGCAGACTCAAATAACGATCGCATCCGGAAAGTGGACACCAGTGGGATCATCACGACGGTCGCTGGCAACGGCACTTCCGGGTCTTCCGGCGACGGCGGCCCGGCGACGGCCGCCCAAATCTACGCGTCCGGTGTGGCGGTTGACTCGGCCGGCAACCTGTACATCGCGGCCTCGAGCCGCATTCGCAAGGTCACGCCCGGCGGCATCATTACCACGGTAGCAGGGACCGGCTCGTACGGTTTCGCGGGGGACGGCGGGCCAGCCATCAGCGCGCAACTCAACAGCCCGCAGGGTGTGTGGGTGAACACGGCGGGCGACTTGTTCATCGCCGATACTTACAACGATCGCATTCGGCTGGTGTCCAACTCCATTGCGCAACCAGATTTCTCGCTGGCGCTGACGCCAGCGTCGCAGAGCGTGGCCGCGGGGCTTTCAACCAGCTATACGGTACAGGTCACCGGCATCGCCGGCTTCACCTCCCCGGTGGCCCTGGCGATCAGCGGCCTGCCGTCGAACACCACTTACAGCTTCTCCTCGAACCCGGCCGCACCGGGCAACGTGACGCTGCTGGTGAACACCAGCATCAACACGCCGCTGGGTTCCTCGACCATTACTGTGACGGGCACGAGCGGTTCGCTGATCCGCGTGGCGACCGCCACGCTGACCAGGACCACCGCCGCCGCGCCGGCGACCCTGACGATCTTCTCCGGCAACAATCAGAGCGGGGCGGCGGGTGCGCCACTGCCCAGTCCGGTGGTGGTGAAGGTGGCCGACTCGTCGGGCAACCCCATCGCCGGCGTCGGAGTCAGCTTCTCGGTCACGGGCGGCGGCGGTTCGCTGGGCAGCACCGGGGTTACGACTGGCAGCGACGGCCAGGCGGCGACCGCTTGGATCCTGGGAACGACGCCGGCCACCAACAGGACCACGGCTACGGTGACGGGCCTGTCTACCGTCACCTTTACGGCCACCGGCACGCAAGCGCCGGCCGGACCCGGCATCACCACCATCGCCGGCAGCAACTGGGTGTTCACGGGCGCCGGCGGTGCAGCCACCAGCGCCCCATTTGGGACTCTCCAGGGAACCGCGGTGGATTCGGCCGGCAACGTGTACGTGGCCGATTCAGATAATGACATGGTGTTCAAGATCACGCCGGGGGGCACGCTCAGCATCGTTGCCGGCACCGGCGTCGCCGGCGCCATAGGCGATGGCGGCCCGGCGACCAACGCCCAGTTGAATTTCCCCAACGCCGTGGCCGTGGACTCGAGCGGCAACGTTTACATCGCCGACCGGGACAACCATCGCATCAGGAAGGTGACCTCGGGCGGAATAATCACGACGCTGGCCGGCGGCAGTTCCGGCTATGCCGGCGATAGCGGGCCGGCCGCCCTGGCGCAGTTCTATTATCCTGCCGGCGTGGCCGTGGACACCGCAGGCAATCTTTACATCGCTGACAGAGACAACCACGTCATTCGAAAGATCAGTGCCGGCGGGATCGTTTCGACGGTGGCCGGCAGCGGGATTAGCGGCTATTCCGGCGACAGCGGGTCCGCTACTGCCGCGCAGTTGAACTCGCCAAACGGGGTGGCTGTGGACAGCGCCGGCAACCTCTACATCGCCGACACCAGCAACCACCGCATCCGCCAGGTAACTCCGGCGGGAACCATCTCGACCGTGGCCGGCACCGGAACCGCCGGCTACACCGGCGACAGCGGGGCAGCCACCAGCGCGCGGTTGAATTCCCCGAGCGCCGTGACCGTGGATTCCAGCGGCAACCTGTACATAGCCGATCAAAGCAACCACCGCATCCGGAAGGTCACCAGCGGCGGGACCATTAGCACGCTGGCCGGCAGCGGCACGCGCACGTTCTCGGGCGACGGCGGGCAGGCCACCAGCGCCGCGCTGAACGCGCCCTATGGCGTGGCCGTGGATTCCAGCGGCAACGTCTACATCGCCGACCAGTACAACTACCGCATCCGCAAGATTGATTTGAGCGGAATGATCAGCACCTTCGGCGGCAACGGACTGTACCGGATGGCGGGCGATGGTGGGCTGGCCACCAGCGCCCAGTTGTCCACGCCGCGCGGCACGGTGATGGACTCCGCCGGCAACCTCTACATTGCCGACTACGCGAACCACCGTGTTCGCAAGGTCGCGCCCGGCGGGACCATTACCACCATTGCCGGCACCGGGGTCTACGGCTACTCCGGGGACAACGGGCCGGCGACTTCGGCCAAGCTGGCCTATCCGGGCGGCGTGGCGCTGGATGCGGCCGGCAACCTTTATGTTGGCGACCAGGGCAACCACCGCGTGCGCAAGATCGATACGAGCGGAGTGATTACGACCGTAGTGGGCACGGGCAGCGCGGGTTCCTCGGGAGACGGCGGGCTGGCGACGGCCGCCCAGTTGAACAACCCGCGAGGCGTCGCCTTCGACAGCAGCGGCAACCTTTACATTGCCGACTCCAGCAATAACCGCGTGCGGAAGGTTACGCCGGGCGGCACCATCACCACCGTGGCCGGCTCGGGAACAAGCGGGTACGCCGGCGACGGCAGCGCGGCCACGCTGGCCCTGCTGCGGGCCCCCTGGGGAGTCGCAGTGGACACCGCCGGCAGTTTGTACATCGCCGAGCATGACAACCATACCGTTCGCAAAGTCGATCCCAGCGGAACGATCAGCACGCTGGCAGGCACCGGCAGTTATGGCTGCTCGGGCAACGCCGTGGCTGCTGCTTCCTCCACGTTCTACAATGTCCTGGGCGTGGCCGTGGACGCGGCCGGCAACGTCTACTTCGCCGATGAAAACTGCCACCGCGTGCGCAAGGTGACGCCAGCGGGCGTGGCGATCACCGTTGCAGGAACCGGCTCCGCCGGCTTTTCCGGTGACGGCGGCCCAGCCTACTTGGCTCAACTACGCAATCCCCAGGGCGTGTGGGCAGATGCGGCCGGGAACGTCTATATCAGCGACAGTTTGAACCATCGCATCCGGCTGGTTTCCAGCTCGGTGTCGGTGCCGGATTTCGCGCTGTCCCTCTCACCCGCCTCGCAGACGGCCGCGGCCGGGGTAACGGCAGGCTTCACGGCCACGGTGGCGGCCAGCGGCGGCTTCAATTCACCGGTGAATCTGAGTTGCAGCGGGCTGCCCGTGGGAGCTTCGTGCAGTTTCTCGCCGAACCCCGCGGTACCGGGCAACTCCACGCTGAAGCTGAGCGTTCCGCTGAATGCGACTCCAGCAACGTTCAACTTTACGGTTATCGGGACCAGCGGTGCGCTGATCCGCGTGGCCACCGGGAGCGTGACCAGCACCTCACCGGCGGCGCTGACGGCACTTACCATATTTTCCGGCGACAACCAGAGCGCGCCGGCCGGGCACGAGCTCCCGAATCCGATCGTCGTTCAGGTGGCGGGCACCGCCGGCAATCTGCTGGCCGGCGTTGCCGTCAGCTTCTCTGTGGCCTCCGGCGGCGGCAGCCTGAGCCAGACGCTGGTGAGAACGGACGGCAATGGGCAGGCGCAGACCGTCTGGACGCTGGGGACGTATCCGGGGACAAACACGGTGACGGCTACGGTCGCGGGCCTGTCTCCCGTTACTTTTACTTCTAGCGGCACGCTGGCTTCTGCCGGCCCGGGGATTATCACGGTAGCCGGCAGCACGTGGAGCTTCAGCGGCGCCGGCGGGCCGGCCACCAGCGCCCCGCTGGGATACATATGGAAGATGGCCATGGATGCGGCCGGGAACCTGTTCGTAGCCGATGGCGGCAACTACATGGTTCTCAAGATTTCCACCGCAGGCATCGTCACCGTTGTCGCCGGGACTGGGACATCTGGTTTCTCGGGCGATGGCGGACCGGCCACCAGCGCGCAATTGGCGAGCGTGGTGGGCGTGGCTGTCGATTCCAGCGGCAACGTCTACATCACCGAGCAGAGCAACCAGCGCATTCGCAAGGTTGACACCAGCGGCATCATCAGCACGGTGGCCGGCAACGGCAAGTACGGCTATTCCGGTGACGGCGGGCCGGCGACCCTCGCTCAACTGGGCAGCCCCAACGGCCTGGCGGTGGATGCCGCCGGGAACCTCTATATCGCCGACTCCAGCAACAACCGTGTTCGCAAGGTTACGCCCGGCGGAGTGATTTCCACCGTCGCGGGCACTGGCATCGCCGGCTTCACGGGTGACGGGGGCCCGGCCAGCTTTGCCCAACTCCGCAATCCCAACGCTGTGGCCTTCGATGCCGCAGGCAACATGTTCATTGCCGACTGGAATAACCACCGCGTCCGCAAAGTTGACTCGTCGGGAATAATCACCACCGTGGCCGGCACCGGATCGGCCGGCTACACCACCGGCGGCGGGTCGGCGACCAGCGCCAGGTTATACAACCCGAACGGCCTGGCGGTGGACGCCAGCGGCAACGTGTACATTGCCGATCAGAACAATAACCGAATCCGGAAGGTCACCAGCGCGGGCGCCATCAGCACAGTGGCCGGCAATGGCGCGCGCGGCTTCTGGGGCGACGGCGGGCCGGCGACCCTGGCGGCACTGAATCTTCCCTATGGTGTCGCGGTGGACGCCTCCGGGAACGTCTATATCGCCGACAGCTATAACTACCGTATCCGTAAGGTCGGCACCTCTGGCAACATTTCCACCATCGGCGGCAACGGCATGTTCCGGTATGGCGGTGACAGTGGACCGGCTACCAGCGCCCAGTTGTACTCGCCGCGCGCAGCAGTCACCGACGCCGCCGGGAACATCTACATCGCCGACACCTCCAACCACCGCATCCGCAAGGTCACGCCCGGCGGAGCGATCACCACCTTCGCCGGCACCGGCCTTCCAGGCTATTCGGGCGACAGTGGACCGGCCACCGCCGCTATGCTCAATACCCCTTCCGGAGTTGCTGTAGACACAGCCAGCAACATTTACATCGTCGACACGAACAACAACCGCATCCGCAAAGTGGACTCGACGGGAACGATCACGACGGTCGCCGGTATGGGAAGCAGTACCCACTCGGGCGACGGTGGACCGGCCACGCTCGCCGGCATCAATGTCGGCGTTGGCCTGGCCGTTGATGCAGCAGGCAACCTCTACATTGCGGACTGGAACCACCGCATCCGCAAAGTGAACCCGGCGGGCATCATCTCCACGATAGCCGGCACCGGCACGTACGGCTACGGGGGCGATGGCGGACCGGCCACCGCCGCCATGCTCTACAGCCCCTACGGACTTGCCGTGGACGCCGCCGGCAACCTCTACATCGCGGACCAATACAACTACCGCATTCGCAAGGTGGACACCGGCGGGATCATAACGACGGTCGCCGGCACGGGCACGTATGCCTGCTCCGGGGCGAGCGGACCCGCGGCCTCCCTCTCGTTGACCTATCCCTATGGCTTGGCTCTGGATTCGGCAGGCAACTTGTATTTCGCCGACTACGCGTGCCATCGAATCCGCAAGCTGACGCCGGGCGGCGCCATCAGCACGGTGGCCGGCACCGGCAGCTCCGGCTTTTCAGGGGACGGCGGACCGGCCATTGCCGCCATGCTCTATTATCCGGCAGGCGTCTGGCTGGATGCGGCCGGCAGTATCTTTGTTGCCGACAGCAGCAACCATCGCATCCGCGAAATTTCGATGTCGGTTCTGACGCCGGACTTCACCGTAGCGGTTTCGCCTGGGTCGGCGACGTTAGCGGCCGGCCTTTCCTCGACCCACACGGTCACCATCACCGCCCTGAACGGCCTCAACTCGTACGTCATGCTGGGGTGCAGCGGGTTGCCTGCCGGCGCGTCGTGCAGCTTCTCGCCCCGCGGCCTGGTCTCTGGGACGTCGACCCTGACGCTCAGCACTGGTGTGGGCACACCCACCGGAACCGTGTCGTTCAGCGTAGCCGCCTCAGGCGGAGGGTTGGTGCGGGTGGCGCCGGCAAGCCTGATGGTTACGGCGGCGGCCGTGCCGGCCTCGCTCGTGATCGTTTCCGGCAACAATCAGACGGGGCCGGCGGGCAGCACGCTGCCCAACATGCTGGTCGTCAAGGTGCTGGATGCGGCCTCGAACCCGGTTGCCGGGGTCCCAATCAGTTTGACCGTAACGGCGGGCGGCGGCAGCTTCCAGCCGGTCTCGCCCAAGACAGGCCCTAACGGCCAAGCGCCGTTTACCTGGACGCTGGGCAGTTCCACGGGGGCCAATAGCGCCACGGCCAGCGTTGCGGGCCTGACGCCCGTCACCTTGAGCGCCATTGCCAGTGCGCCCCTGACCGGGCCGCCCATCACTACCATCGCGGGCCGCGCATGGTTGTTCAGCGGGGATGGCGGCCCGGCCACCAGCGCCTGGGGTATTGCTCCCATGTACGGAGTTACTCCCGGGCCATCCGGGAGCGTATATGTGGCCGCCACCGAGAACAACTTGGTCTTCAAGGTGTCCTCGGCCGGCATCCTCACCATCGTCGCTGGGAACGGAATACCCGGCTTCTCGGGCGATGGCGGGCTGGCCATCAGCGCTCAACTGAACGGCCCATACCGGGTGCTGGCCGATGCGGCCGGCAACCTCTACATCGCCGACCACCGCAATCACCGCGTGCGGAAAGTCAGCGCGAACGGGACCATCACCACCGTGGCGGGGAACGGCGCCGGCAGCTACTCGGGTGATGGCGGGCCGGCCACGGCCGCCGGCCTGGTCTCGCCCGCAGGGCTGGCGCTGGATGCGGCCGGCAATCTCTATATCGCGGACATGGATGACCACCGCATCCGCAAAGTCAACACCAGCGGAACCATCACCACGGTGGGCGGCATCGGCATCGCCGGTTACTACGGAGACGGCGGGCAGGCCGCGTTCGCGCAGTTCTCTTCCCCGAGCGGCCTAGCCATAGATGCCAGCGGCAATCTGTATGTCGCCGACAGCAACAACAACCGCATCCGAAAGATCAATACCGCGGGAACGGCGACGACGGTAGCCGGGAACGGCAACTACGGCTATTCGGGCGACGGCGGCGCGGCGGTCAACGCCTCGCTGCAAAACCCCCTGGATGTCGCCGTTGACTCCAGCGGCAGCCTCTACATTGCCGACCGCGGAAATAACCGCATTCGCAAAATCACGTCGGGAACCATCAGCACGATCGTAGGCAATGGAATCGAGGGATTCTCGGGGGATGCGGGTCCAGCCACCGCCGCCTCGCTGAGTAACCCGGGGGGAGTTGCGGTGGACTCGGCGGGCAACGTGTACATCGCCGATGGGGACAACTTCCGCGTGCGGAAGGTGGCGGTGGGTGGCACGATCACCACAATTGCGGGCAACGGGAACCTGCTGCAGCCCCTCGGCGACGGCGGCCCGGCAACCGGCGCGTTCCTGCTAGGCCCCGCCGGGCTGGCCCTGGACGCGTCCGGCAACCTGTACATCGGTGAGGACTACGTAGGCCGGGTGCGCAAGGTGACGCCCGGCGGCACCATTTCCACCTATGCGGGCAGCGGCCTGTCCGGTCCGGTGGGCGACGGCGGTCCGGCCACCGCGGCCAGGCTGTCGGAAGCCCTCGGCATCGTGGTGGACTCGGCCGGCAACCTGTACATCGCCGAGGGCCACGGGGATCGCATCCGCAAGGTGACCACCGGCGGCATTATCTCCACCATCGCGGGCCTTGGCTCCGCCGGCTTCAGCGGCGACGGCGGACCGGCCACGGCCGCCAATCTGAATTACCCGGCCGGTCTGGCTCTGGACGCCGCCGGCAACCTCTATTTCTCCGACCAATACAACTACCGCATCCGCAAGATCGATCTCAGTGGAACGATCACCACGGTGGCCGGCACCGGGGCGGCCAGCTACTACGGCGACACCGGCCCGGCCATGGCTGCGGCCTTCAACCAACCCGGTGGCATTGCTTTCGACAGCTCCGGCAACCTGTACATTGCCGACCAGGCCAACAATCGGATTCGTAAAATCGACACCGGCGGCACCGTGACCACGGTGGCCGGCAGCAGCACAGCCGGCTGCGGCGGGGACGGCGGGCCGGCGCTCGGCGCTTCGCTTACGAACCCGATAGACGTCAGAATCGACGCGGCCGGCAACCTGTATATCGTGGACATGGGCTGCGACCGCATCCGAAAGGTCACGCCCGGGGGCGTCATCACCACCGTCGCCGGCACCGGCGTCCCGGGCTTCTCCGGCGACGGCGGGCCGGCCGTGAACGCGCAACTGGCGGGCCCCGCGGGCATTCTGCTGGACGCCGCGGGCAACATCCTCATCTCCGACATGGACAATCTGCGGGTGCGCAAAGTGTGGAGCGGCGGGGCGCCGCCAACAGATTTTGCACTTGGCATCTCGCCCGTGTGGCGGGCCGCGCCCGTAGGCAGCACAACTTCGTTTGCAGTAACCATTGCGCCGATGGGCGGATTCAGCGCGCCGGTCAGCCTGACCTGTGGCGGCTTGCCCGCCGGCGCCTCATGCACGTTCTCACCCAATCCGGCCAATCCGGGAATGGCGACCCTGATCGTGAGCGTCGGCTCCGCCCTCTCCGGCATGTTCACCTTCAGCGTGACGGGAACCAGCGGCTCGCTGGTGCATACCGAGGGCGCTGGCGTCACGGTAACGCCGCCGCCCGCCTCGCTGAGCGTTGTCTCCGGCAACAACCAGATCGGGCCGGCGGGCGCCACGCTGCCCAACCCGGTGATGGTGCGCGCGATCGATGCCAACGGCGTGCCGGTGGCCGGCGCGCAGGTGACTTTCTCGACCAGCAGCGGCGTTTTGGTTCCAGCGCTGGCGGCCACCGACCCGAATGGGGTGGCCAGCGCCGGCTGGACGCTGGCGCCGGCCGCCGGCGCAAACTCGGGCACGGCCACGACGCCGGGCCTTTCCCCGGTTTCGCTGGCTGCCACCGGAACAACCCCGGGCACGCCGCTGGGCATCACCACGGTCGCCGGCAGCGCCTGGACGTTCTACGGCGATAAGGGGCCGGCCACCAGCGCCGCGCTCGGCATTTTGCAGGCCGTCACCATGGATTCGGCCGGCAACGTGTACGGCGCCGACGCGGGCAACAACATTATCGTGAAGATATCGCCGGCGGGCACGCTCACCGTCGTCGCCGGGAATGGAACAGCCGGCTATGCCGGCGACAGCGGGCCGGCCACCGCGGCACAGTTGAATTTCCCGTCCGACGTGGCCGTGGATGCCGCCGGCAATCTTTACATCGCCGATAGCTTGAACCACCGGATCCGCAAGGTGGACGCCGCCGGCAACATTACCACCGTGGCCGGCAATGGGACGGCAGGGTTCTCGGGCGACAACGGGCCCGCTGCCGCTGCTGTCCTGAATTCGCCCTACGGCCTAGCCATTGATTCCGGCGGCAACCTCTACATCGCCGACTCCTCAAACAACCGCATCCGCAGGGTCAGTCCCGCCGGGACAATTGCGACCGTGGCCGGAGGCGGCGCCGGTCTGGGCGACGGCGGCCCGGCTACCAGCGCCATGCTGGCCTTCCCCATACGGGCCGTCGCGAATGCGGCCGGCGACCTCTACATCGCCGATTTCGGCAATGCGCGCATTCGCAAGGTGAACGGCGGCGGCGTCATCACTACGGTTGCCGGCAACGGCACCGTCGGCTTCTCGGGCGACGGCGGCCCGGCTACCCAGGCGCAACTGAACCAACCCTGGGGCCTGGCGCTGGACGCGGCCGGCAACCTGTATATTCCCGACAGCTATAACAGCCGGCTGCGCAGGGTGGACAGCTCCGGCGTGATTACCACCATCGCGGGCACCGGCGTGGCGGGCTACTCCGGCGACGGCGGCCCGGCCACCGCCGCCACCCTCTACTATCCGGAAAGCCCCGTGATCGATGCTTCCGGCAACATCTACCTGGCCGATACCGGCAACGGTCGGATTCGCAAGATCACCGCCACCGGCACGATCAGCAATCTTGCGGGCAACGGCGCGTTCAAATTCGACGGCGACGGCGGCCCGGCGACACGGGCGCACCTGAATGCCGCGCGGGCCATCGTTCTGGATGGCGCCGGAAATCTGGTGATCGCCGACAGCGACAATTACCGCATCCGCAAAGTCGATTCCGGCGGGACGGTCACGACCATCGCCGGCGTGGGGTTCGGCGGGTTCTCGGGCGACAGCGGCCCGGCCACCCAGGCGCGCTTCAATCGCGTGTGGGGGCTGGCGGTCGATTCCTCCGGCAATCTGTACCTGGCCGACAGGGAAAACTCCCGCGTCCGCAAGATCACGCCTGCGGCAGTGATTACGACCATCGCCGGCAACGGCGTTTCCGGAAGCGCCGGCGACGGCGGCCAAGCCACCCTGGCGCAGCTCAACAACCCCAAGGGCCTGGCCCTGGATAGCGCCGGGAATCTTTACATTGGCGCCAACATGCGTCTCCGCAAAGTGAGCACCAGCGGCGTGATCAGCACCCCGGCGGGCACCGGCGTGCTGGGCTACAGCGGCGATGGCGGTCCGGCCACCAGCGCGCAGGTCGGCAACATCATGGGCGTCCGGCTGGATGCCGCCGGCAACGTCTACTTTGCCGACACCACCTACAATGTTGTCCGCAAGATCGATACTGGCGGGATCATTACCACGGTGGCCGGCAACGGCGCCTCGGGCTATTCCGGCGACGGCGGCCCGGCCACCCTGGCCCAGTTGCAGTCGCCGCGCGACGTGGCCTTCGACGCAGCCAGCAACCTCTACATCAACGACAACGCCAACTACCGCGTGCGCATGGTGACGCCGGGCGGGATCATCACCACGGTCGCCGGCAACGGCGTCAGAGGTGTCTCGGGCGACGGTGGAGTGGCAACAGCGGCTTCCCTTTATGCTCCGGCGGCTCTGGCGGTGGACGCGGCCGGCAATGTTTACGTAGCGGATGGCGACCGGGTGCGAAAGCTCTGGGTGTTCACCAACCCGGTTCCGGCGGTGAGCGCGCTGTCGCCCACCGTGGCGCCTGTGGGCGCGGCTCTGACGCTGATCGTAACCGGCAGCGGCTTTAGCCCGGGGTCGGTGGTGCGGTGGAGTGGCAGCGACCGGCCCACCACGTTCGTGAGCACCACGCAGTTGACCGCGGCCATCCCGGCCAGCGACCTGGCGGCGGCCGGAACGGCCCAAATCACCGTGTTCAACCCGGCGCCGGGCGGCGGCCTGTCGAACGCCCTGGACCTGACCATCGTTACGCCCAACCCGCTCCCCGTCATTTCCTCGATCAGCCCGGTGGAACGGACCGTCGGTTCGGGCGGGTTCCTGTTGACGGTCAGCGGCCTTGGCTTCGTCGCCGGAGCCACAGTGCAGTGGGCCGGCAGCCCGCGGCCAACGACTTACGTCAGCGGCTCGCAACTGACGGCGCAAATAAGCGACGCGGATGCCGCCACAGCCGGCATGTTCCTGGTCACCGTGGTCAACCCGGGACCGGGCGGCGGAACGTCCGCCGGGCTGCCGTTCACCATCCATCCGTCGGGGAGCTACCTGGTAGGCGATGCTTCGCCGGCCAGCGGTAACGACTCAGGCCATTTCGGCGACGAGTCGCTGGACAACCCCGACCTGATCCTGGCCCTCCGCGCCGTCACCAACGTGCCCGGCTTCCTCCCGCCGAACTGCGCCGATTTGTTTGACGCCATGGATTCATACCCGGCAGACGGCGCGACGCGAGGCGGGGACGGCGCGCTCGACAACCTGGACCTGATCGCCACGCTGCGCCGGGTCACCAACGCTGATCCCTCGCGGCCCAGACGGACCACCCGGGGTCTGGTCTGCGGCGCCCTGGCCCCGGGACTGGCGGCCATGCTGGCCAGACCCGCGGACGTGCCGCTCGGCGCGGGCGCGGTCGAATTCCAGCGCGAGCCACCCGCTGAGGACGGCGCGGAGCGTGTCGCGGTTTACCTCTCGGCTTACCAGAACCTGGATTTGGGCGGCCTGAGCCTGGCCTTGGGCTGGACCGACTCCAGCCCGGCGGCACAGGCCACGCTACGCTTTATTTCAGCCACTGCGGGAGCGCCCGCATTGTTGGACAATCGCCTGCCGGGCACCATCGCGGTCGCCTGGCTGGGCGGGCTGCAACTCCGGGCCGGACAGCGCCTCCTGCTCGGCTTCGTTGACGTACCGGCAGCAGGCCAGCGCGCCCGATTCGGGCGCGCAACACTCCCCGCGCTCCACGGGGTCATGGCAAACCATGGGAAGACAGGCCGGCAGGTTCTGATCGGCGCGCCGCGAACCGGCGGGACCACGCAGTCCCTAAACCGGGAAAGGGAGGCAGCCATAGAGGGCCTGACACGATAAGGGCTGTCAGGAGCGGCGGTTAGCCGGGAGGGAATTGTGTCTTTAGGTTCATTGACACTGCCGGACGGCTGTGGTAGCTTCTCCACGTTCCTAAGCGATAGGTCCCCCCTTTTTCCGCGCTCCCTGCGCCATGCGAGGTGCAAGTTGCGGGCTCGAGACATTGCGTTTGCCACATGGGCCCTTCTTTGTGGATTGGTATGCCTTCTGGTTTATCCCCTCCACCGCGTCCCGCTGAAAAGCGGTGAGCCCGGCGGCGCCAGGCAAGCTCACGCGCCGGCGGCCGCCGCTGGCCCGAATCGGGCTCGGCTGCTCGGCGACTACGGGCGGCTACCTCTGCAGTTCGAGGAGAACCGCGGGCAAACCGATGCGCAGGTGCGATTCCTGTCGCGTGGCGTCGGCTACGCGCTGTTCCTCACCGGCGATGAGGCGGTTCTTCAGTTGCGGAGTGCGGATTTCGGATTGCGGAATGCAAACTCCACAAATCCGCAGGGCGAAGTTCGAAATCCGCAATCCAAAATCCGCAATCCGAAATCGACCGTGGTGCGGCTGAAACTCCTGGGGGCAAATCGGGAGCCGCAGATCACGGGCCTCAACCAACTGCCGGGCAAGGCCAACTACTTCACCGGCAGCGACCCGAGCCGCTGGCGGGCCAACATCCCCACCTACGCCAAGGTGCATTACCGGAACGTGTACACCGGCGTGGACTTGGTTTACTACGGCAACCAGCGCCAACTGGAGCACGATTTTGTGGTGGCGCCGGGCGCCGACCCCAAGCAGATCCGGCTGGCGGTGGAGGGTGCCGAGCGGGTGGAAGTGGAGGCTCAGGGGGATGCCGTGCTGCGGGCCGGGGGCGGTGAGGTGCGCCTGCGCGCCCCGCTGGCCTACCAGGACGTAGATGGCCAGCGGCGACCCGTTGCTGCCAAATACCTCTGGGCACGAAATCCGCAATCCGCAATCCGCAATCCGCAATCGGACACTCCGCATTCCGCACTCCCCGCTCCGCACTCCGAAGAGCTTTCCTTCGAACTCGGCGCCTACGATCCGGCGCTCCCCCTGGTGATCGACCCGGTCCTGGTTTATTCCACCTACCTGGGTGGTAGCGGCAACGAGATCGCCGCCGGCATTGCCGTGGACTCGTCCGGGAACGCTTACATCACCGGGCAAACTCTTTCGGCGAACTTCCCCACCAGCCCTCTGAACGCCCGGCTAGGCCCCCCCAACCCCTCCAACACCTTCGACGTGTTTATCACCAAGCTGAACGCCGCAGGCTCGGGTCTGATATTTTCGACCTACCTGGGCGGCAGCGGCGATGACGTGGGCGCCGGAATTGCCGTGGACTTGGACGGCAACGCCTACGTCACCGGCGCGACCCTGTCCGCCAACTTCCCGACAACCGTCGGTGCTTACCAGTCCCCCAATCCAGGCGGGCAGGATGCCTTTGTCGCCAAGCTGAAGCCCGACGGGTCGGACCTGCTCTATTCGGTTCGCCTGGGCGGCGGAAGCATAGACGCCGGCAGGGGTATTGCCGTGGACTTGAGCGGCAACGCCTATGTTACGGGCGAAACCTTTTCGATTAACTTTCCCACTCTGAACGCCTCGCAGAGCAGCAACGGCGCGGTCTGGGACGCTTTCGTCACCAAGCTGAACACGGCGGGCTCCGGCTTGGTTTACTCGACTTACCTGGGCGGCGATTCCGACGACTATGGCACCGGCATTGCCGTAGACGGTTCCGGGAACGCCTACGTCACCGGCTATACGCGGTCCACCAACTTCCCAGCCGTTGGCGTCCCGCCGTCGGTGCGCGGCGGCTACGACGCTTTTGTCACCAAGCTGGACGCCACGGGCGCGCAAGTTTATTCGACCTACCTGGGCGGCGAGGGCAACGACTACGGCAGGGCCATTGCTGTGGACTCCTCCGGGTACGCTTACATCACCGGTCTTACCGCCTCGTGGAACTTCCCGACGCCTGGCGCATTCCAGGGCAACCCGGGCAACAGTTCGTGTGGCGGGAACGACTGCTTTGATGCTTTCGTGACCAAGCTGGACACGGCGGGCTCGGCCCTGGTCTATTCCACGTACCTGGGCGGAGCGGCTTACGACGCTGGCAACAGCATTGCCGTGGACTCCTATGGCAACGCCTACGTCGCCGGCTCGACTGTTTCCGCCGACTTCCCGACCGGCAGCGCTTACCAGTCTGCGAATAATGGCATGCAGGACGCTTTCGTCGTGAAGTTGGGCGCTTCGGGCGCGACTCTGCTGTTTTCCACCTACTTGGGGGGCGCGGGGATCGACAGCGCTAATGCCATTGCCGTGGACGGCGCCGGCGGCGTTTACGTCGCCGGTGAGACCCAATCGTTCAACTTCCCCACGGCGGGAACCCCCCCTCTGCAGGGCGCGCTGGCTGCGGGCGGCGATGCGTTCGTCACCAAGCTCACGCCGCCTGGTCCCGCTGCCGGCGGGCCCTTCATCAGCTCGCTGAATCCTGCCAGCGCCACGGCCGGCGGCCCCCCTTTTACTCTCACCATTAGCGGCTCGGGCTTCGGGCAGAACTCGACGGTGTTCTGGGATGGTGGGGACCGAACGACCTATGTGGACAGCAGCACGCAGTTGCGAGTGGACATCACTGCCGAAGACATTCTCACCTCGAGGACCGTGCCGGTGTTCGTTCGCGACTCGTTGGCGGGCCCCCCGCCCGGCACGGACTCGAATACCGTGCCGTTCGTGGTGTACCCCAGTGGGGCCGCGCCCACAATTGCCTCGTTGAGCCCTGCCAATGCCGTGGCCGGCGGGCCCGGCTTTACGCTCACCATCAACGGCTTGAACTTCAGTCAGGACTCAAGCGTGTACTGGAATGGATTGTCGATTCCGACCACCTATGTCAGCGGCGCGAAGCTGACCGCGGCAATCAGCCAGGACCTTATCGCTGCCCCAGGCACCGCCCAGGTGAAGGTTTTCGATTCCGCGGGCGGGTGGTCAAATAGCATGTCATTCCTGGTGTATCAGGTGGGGACTCAAGCCGGTTGCATGGTGCCGCCCCCCGGCTTGGCCCTCTGGTGGCCCGCCGAGGGCGATAGCACGGACGTTGTCAACCGCACCTACGCATTCGACTACGGTGTGGGCTACTCCCCCGGTACGGTGGGCCTGGCCTTTGACCTTGGCAATAACTCCTATCTCAATGTCCCGTCGTATAGCCTCCCCGCCATGGCCAGCGGGCAAATCACTGTCGACGCCTGGATTATGCCCAAGGCATTCAACGGCCGCATCGTGGACAGGTGGTACCCCGGGGACGAGGTGAATCCGCCCAGCGGTTACGCGCTGGAGCTTTCGGGCGACGGCCACCTGGTCCTCACCATTGGCGCAAGCACGGTCACTAGCGCAATCCGAGTGCCCGCGGACACCTGGACGCACGTGGCCGGCGTCTTTGACGGCACCAATCTGAAGCTTTACATCAACGGGGCGCCGGTCGGCAGCGGTTCGGCAACGGGCGCGCTGCTGTATAACGAATTGGACCTGTACATTGGCGCCAGCTCCTACGGCGGGAATACGTTCTACGGGCTGATTGATGAAGTGGACATCTTCGATCGGGCGCTGACGGACACGGAGATCCTCGCCATTGTCAACGCGGGCAGCGTCGGCAAGTGCTGGGTCGGCGCTACAGGCGCGGTTCCGGTCGATCTGATGCTGTTCAAAAGCGCGCCCAATCCGGCCCCCCTAAGCCAAGGTGAAGTTCCCAATCCTTTTACCTATACGCTCGAAGTGATCAACGCCAGCCCGGACCCGGCCTACGGAGTAGTGGTGACCGACACCCTGCCGCCGGGCATGGCGCTGTATTCCGACCTGTACCCCTCGCAGGGCGCATGCACGGGCGGCAGCACGGTGACCTGCTACCTTGGCACCCTCGATGGCTTGTACTTGGCCACGGTAGAGTTTTCGGTGTACACCAGTCAACCGGGGCTGGCTACCAACACGGCCAGCGTCAGCTCCATCAACCCAGATACTGACCCGAGCAACAACATCGCCAGCCTGGAGGTGACGGTGGCGCCTCCGGCGCCCGTCATTAATTATACGGATCCGGAGAGCGCGGTGGCCGGCACCGACTGTAGCGACGGCTGCACCTTGTATGTGTATGGCTCGTACTTTACCTACAGCTCGGTCGTGCGCTGGAACGGCACTCCCCGCCCCACCGACACCTCCTACGCCGACTCCGGCGAGTTGTCTATCCAAATCTACAGTGAAGACCTTGCCAAGCCGGGCCTGGCCCAGATAACCGTATATGACGACCCCGAGGCCGGCGGCACCGGCCTGGCGTCGGCCCCGCAGCCGTTCATAATTTACCCCAACTCACCCGAGGGCTGCGCCGCGCCGCCCTATGGCCTAGTGAGCTGGTGGCCTGGGGAAGGAAACGGCAACGACGTTATGGGCCGCAATTCCGGCGCACTGAAGGGCGCGGTCGCGTTTGCCCCGGGCATGGTGAGCCAAGCCTTCAGCCTGGACGGCAATTCTTACATCGAGGCGCCCAACTCGCCCTCGCTGGCGTTCACCGACGCGCTCACCATCGACGGCTGGATCAAGCGGACCGCCGACAAGCCGGGCTGCGCCAGAATCGTGGACAAGATCACGCCTGGCGGCTCGGATGGTTTCCTGCTGGACGTCTGCGATGGCTACCTGCACATGAAGGTCGGCCCGTGGGAGCTCACGGGCACCACGCTGCTGCCCCTGAATGAATTTGTCCATGTCGCCGGCGTGTTCGACGGCTACTACGGTGAGCTCGATCTGTACGTAAACGGCATGAATGACGGCTACCTGGACCTGGGCGGCGGGGGTGGCCCCCCAATTGGAGAGGGCAGGCGGGAAGCCCAGTCGGTGAGGGGTAAACTGATCAATGACGGTGCGGGATACCCCGTAATCCCCAATAACAACCTAAGCCTTAGGATTGGGGCCGATCGGGAAGGCAAGGAGAGCTTCATTGGCCTGATCGACGAAGTCGATATCTTTAACACTGCGCTGTACAGCGAGTACTACGGCGAGTACTTCGACGGTGATATCGGCTACATTTTCGTTGCCGGCCCCGCGGGCAAGTGCAACCCCTTCACCTGCGCGCCGCCGCCCCCCGACTTGGTAAGCTGGTGGCCCGGCGAAAGCGACGGGAGCGACATGACCGGCGCCAATCCGGCTACCCCGCAGGGCAACGTCGGCTTTGTGACGGCCATCGTCGGCAAGGGCTTCAATTTCGACGGATCAACCGGCTACCTGCAAGTGGCCGACTCTCCCAGCCTGAGGCCCGCAGGGGGGTTCACCATCGACGCCTGGGTCAAGTTTGACTCGCCGGTTACTTCCCCGCAGGTCTTGCTCTCCAAGTTCGACACGCTGAACTACACGGCCGGCTACATGCTCTACGCGACGCCGGGTGAGGTGGGACCCGTCTTCGAGTTCTTGCTCGGCTCCCCCCTCCTCTACGGCCCGTTCTACCTCACTGCCTGGTCCCCCGAGATCACGGCAGGGGTCTTCTACCATGTGGCGGCCACCTGGGATGGGACGACGGCTAAGCTGTACGTGGACGGGGTGCTGGAGGCAGAGGACACGCCCGCTTGGTCCGGCTACGGCTATGATACGCAATCCCTGCCCCTGCTGATCGGCGGCGGCGACCCGAATTTCATCGCGTGGCTTGCCGGGACGCTGGACGAAGTCGAGTTCTATGGCCGCGCGCTATCCCCCGAGGAGATCGCCTCGATCTACATGGCGGGCAGCGCGGGCAAGTGCACGGCTCCCTACAACCCCGACCTGGTGCTGACCAAAGAGTGGACGCTCAATTCCAACCTCACCTACACGCTCATGGTGACCAACAACAGCGAGGTTCCCGCCACGGGCGTCACCGTGACTGACACGCTGCCGGAGGGCGTGAGCTTCGTGTCGGCGACTCCCAGCCAGGGGAGCTGCACGGGAACCAACGTCGTCACGTGCGACCTGGGCACGGTGATCGGCGGGGCCTTCGCCAGCATCACGCTGGTGACAGAACCGAGGGTGTCCGGCGAGATAGTCAACACAGGCACCGTGACCCTCAATGAACCGGACCCGGATACGTCCAATAACACGGCCATAGTTAAGACCGTGATCACGGCCAACCCGCTGCCTTCGATCACTTCGCTGTCGCCCGACAACGCGACGGCCGGCGGCTCGGGATTCACGCTGACGGTCAACGGCTCAGGTTTCTTCAGCGGCTCGGTCGTGCGCTGGAACCACAGCGACCGCGTGACCACATTCGTCAACAGCGGGCAACTGACTGCGCAGATCATCACCGGTGACATCGCCGTGGCCGGCCTGGTACCGGTCACCGTGTTCAATCCGGAGCCCGGCGGCGGCGAGTCAACCGCCGTCAGCTTCACCGTCAACAACCCGGTCCCGGCAATCACCATGCTGTCGCCTCCCTATGCGACGGCCGAAGGCTCGGCGTTCGAACTGACGGTGACCGGCTCGAATTTCGCCCCTGCCTCGGTGGTGCGTTGGAACGGCAGCGACCGGACAACCACTTACGACAGCCCAACGCAAGTGCGGGCGAACATCACCGCGACCGATATTGCGCTGGTGGGCACGGCGCAGGTGACGGTATTAAACCCGGCGCCGGGCGGCGGCACATCCAGCGCCGCGACCTTCACTATCATGGGGCTGACGGCCTGCCTTCCGCCGCCCTCCGGCCTGCTGGGCTGGTGGCCGGGCGACGGTAGCGGACAAGACATCGCCGGCGGCAACCATGGCGGCCTGCAGGGAGGTGCAACGTTTGCGGCCGGCGCCGGCGGAGTCGGGCAAGCATTCAGCTTCAACGGGACAAGCGCCTATGTGAGCGTGCCGGACTCGCCCGCGTTGCGGCCGACTAGTCTGACCCTGGAGGGGTGGGTCAGTTTCGCCTCCGTGCCTGCGGGAGTAGTGCAGTTGTTCGGCAAGGCCGTGGGCACCGGCAACTACGACTCGTATGCCGTTTGGTACGAGGGCGGGGCGTTGAGGGCCTACGGTTGCACAGTCGTGGCGTGTTCCTCCCCCTTGGTCTATAACTGGACACCGACGCCGGGCATTTGGTACCACGTTGCCTATGCCTATGACGATGTCTCCCACGCGCAGGCGCTTTATGTGAACGGCGCTAGCCAGGCGTCGAATGCCAGTGGTATTACACCAGGTTACGATTCCCACCCGTTTCTGATCGGCGCGGACGTAGACAACGAGGCGCTGGCTTTGTTCTTCCCAGGAACGATCGATGAAGTGAGCCTGTACAACCGGGCGCTGACGCCCATGGAAATCGCCAGGATCTACAACGGCGGGGGCGTGGGCAAGTGCCGGTTGCCGATGCCGGCGATCACCACGCTTTCGCCTCCCAGCACAATGGCCGGAGGTGGGGACTTCGCGCTGACCGTCAACGGCTCGGACTTCCAGGACAACTCGGTGGTGCGCTGGAACGGGTCGAATCGGGCAACCACCTACGGCAGCGCCACGCAGTTGACGGCCAGCATCCCGGCGACCGACATCGCGCTGGTGGGTATGGCGCAGGTGAGCGTGTTCACGCCGCTGGGCGGCGAATCGGCGTCGCTGAGCTTCGGCATCACCGGCCTGACCGCCTGCGCGCCGCCGCCCTCCGGCCTGGTGAGTTGGTGGCCGGGCGAGGCCGGCGCTCAAGATATCGCTGACGGCAACTCCGGGACACTTCTGAACGGGGCAACGACGGCTCTGGGCAGGGTCGGCCAGGCGCTGAGCTTCGACGGCATTGACGACCGGGTGGTGGCGCCGTACAACGCCAATCTGAATCCCACCGGCCCGTTTGCCGTGGCCGCCTGGTTCAAGGCTGACCCGTCACAGATGAGCGGCGACGGCTTTTTCGCGCTGATCGAGAACTCGCACGGCTTTGTGGACGGCACCGGCTGGGCGCTGCAGGGCACAGTGCCCAGCAGGGGGCCCGACCAATTGGCCGGCACGATGAACTTCGAGTTTGGGTTGGGCGGCCCCAGCGGCACGAATTTCCTTCTGGTCAGCACGGGAGTGAGCGTGCTGGATAACGTTTGGCATCACGTGGTCGCCATGTTTACTGGCGCTGAAATACAGATTTACCTGGACGGGGTACTGAAGCAGAGCCTGCCACAGGCCTCGCCGGTGGCCAGCAACAATCGGGATCTGTACATCGGCGCGGCCTGGGCCGGCGGCAGCCCAGCCCGGCATTTCCATGGGCTGATCGACGAGGTGCAGTATTTCAGCCGGGCGCTAACGCCGGCCGAGATCGCGAGTATGTACAACGCCGGCAGTTACGGCCAGTGCCAGCAGCCATACAGCGCCGACCTCGGCATCTCCATGGGCGCGCCGGCGACGGCGTTCGTTGGCGTCAACTTCGATTACACGCTGCAGGTGGTCAACAACGGCCCGCGGGCGGCGAGCAACGTCACCGTCAACGACACGCTGCCGAGCGGGCTGAATCTGGCATCCGCGACCGTGAGCCCGGGATCGTGCACCGGCACGACCGCTGTCACGTGCAGTTTGGGCCCGCTGAACAGCGGGGCCGGCGCCACCGTGACGCTCACCGTACAGCCCACAGCCACCGGCACGGTTGCCAACAGCGCGACGGTGAGCGCGGCCGAACTGGACCTGGACGTGTCCAACAACACGGCAGGCAGCACGGTGTCGGTTAGCAATCCGCTTCCGGCGATCACAGACCTGGCGCCTTCCTCGGTGGTAGCCGGCAGCGGCGCGTTCGCGCTGACGGTGAACGGCTCGAACTTCGTCAACGGCTCGGTGGTGCGCTGGAACGGCACGGACCGCACCACCACCTACCTCAGCACCACGCAGTTGACGGCTGACATCCCGGCGACCGACATCCTCACAGCCGGCACCGCCCAGGTGACCGTGTTTACGCCGGCCCCCAGCGGCGGCACGTCCAGCCCCGCTAGCTTCACGATCAACAATCTAGCACCCACCATCACGTCGCTGTCTCCGCCCACGGCGACGGCCGGCGGGACGGCCTTCACCCTGACCGTGAACGGCGCGAACTTCGTCAACGGCTCGGTGGTGCGCTGGAACGGCGCGGACCGCACCACCACCTACCTCAGCGCCACGCAGTTGACGGCTGACATCCCGGCGACCGATATCCTCACAGCCGGCACCGCGCAGGTGACGGTGTTTACACCGGCCCCCGGGGGCGGCATTTCCACCGCCAGTAGCTTCACCATCAACAATGCCGCACCCGCGATGACCTCGCTGTCACCCAACACCGCAACGGCCGGCGGCGTGGCCTTCACACTGACTGTAAACGGCACAAACTTCGTCAGCGGCTCGGTGGTGCGCTGGAACGGCACGGACCGCACCACCACCTACGTCAGCGCCACGCAGTTGACCGCCGCCATTCCGGCCACCGACATCGCCACGGCCGGCACCGCGCAGGTGACGGTGTTCAGCCCGGCCCCCGGCGGCGGCCCGTCCAGTTCCGCCAGTTTCACCATCAACAATCCAGCACCCACGATCACCTCGCTGTCACCCAACAGCGCCACGGTCGGCGGCGGGGCCTTCCCCCTGACCGTGAACGGCACGGGTTTCGTGAATAGCTCGGTGGTGCGCTGGAACGGCGCGGACCGCACCACGACCTACGTCAGCGCCACGCAGTTGACGGCTGACATTCCGGCCACCGACATCGCCACGGCCGGTACCGCCTCGGTCACCGTGTTCAGCCCGGCCCCCGGCGGGGGCCC
>Ga0315280_10001485_pt1 | contig 40213 bp, 45 predicted proteins | sample YL17G06_40_MG_FD_203697 | JGI IMG/M metagenome (GOLD analysis project Ga0315280, IMG submission 203697) | Sediment microbial communities from Yellowstone Lake, YNP, Wyoming, USA - YL17G06_40 | ecosystem: Environmental > Aquatic > Freshwater > Lake > Sediment | place: USA: Wyoming | collected...
AGGTTGAAGCCGTCCAGGTGGACCATCACCGGCAGCAGGACTCTTCTATCTTCGGCAATGCGGAAGGCACAGAGGGTATTATCCACCGCCTGCTGCCCGTTCTCAACAATAATCTGTACCCAGCCGGTATCCCTGACCGACATCAAGTCGGAGTGGTCACACCAGATGCTTAATGGGGCCGAAAGTGCCCGGTTGGCCACCACCATCACGATGGGCAGCCGCATACCTGAGGCGACGTAAAGCACCTCATTCATCAGCGCCAGGCCCTGGCTGGCCGTAGCGGTGAACGTCCTCGCCCCGGCGGCGGCAGCGCCTAAACAGGCGCTCATCGCTGAATGTTCCGACTCCACCGGTATATACTCGGCATCCATCTCGCCGTTGGCCACCAGCTCCGCCAGGTGCTCCACAATATGGGTCTGCGGCGTAATGGGATAGGCAGCGACGACATCGGGATTAGCCATCCTGACGGCATCAGCCACGGCAATGGATACCTCAACGCCTACCCTTTGGGTCATTTCTCCTCCTCCTCCACCATTTTTATGACCCTGGGCCAGCACTCCCGGGCGCAGATGCCGCACCCCTTGCAGTAGTACATATTGGCCTCAAAATACCCATCTTTATTCTGCTCAATACAACCCTCGGGGCAGAAGAGAGAGCAGAGGCCACACCTGATGCATTTCTTGAATTCATAGGTAGGCCGCTGCGAGCGCCAGGTGCCGCTCTGGTACTGCCGGGCGCTCCCTGGCTCGGTGACAATGCAGCCGATATTCAGGTCCCGCCAGGTCATTTCACTCTCGGATTTAGCCATCTATCGCTCCTCAATAAAGATGCTGGCATAGGCTGTTTCCATGGCCTTGATGTTCCGCTCCCCGAGCTTGCCAAAACGCTTCTCCAGCGGGGCATAAAGCGACTCTTTCCTGACAACCCCGGTGGCCCTGACAAGGGCGCCGAGCATAGTGGTATTGACAATGGGCACCCCCAGCTGCTCCCGGGCAATCTTGGTAGCGTTAACTATAGCCACCAGGTGCTTGATGCCGAACTCAGCTTTGATGGCGGCGGCGGTTTTTTTGGTATTGATGATAACGAGTCCCGCCTCTTTCAGTCCCGAGGTAACGTTGGCGATAGCGAGCAGGCTGGGGTCAAGCACCACGACAACATCGGGCTTGGCGATATCCACCCGTATCCTGACCGGCTCCCTGGTATCCACCCTGTTGAAGGCCTGCACCGGGGCGCCCCTCCTCTCCGGGCCGAAGCTGGGGAAGGCCTGGGCATACTTGCCCTCGCTGATGGCGGCCTGGGCCAGCAGCTCCGCCGAGGTGACAGCACCCTGACCGCCACGGCCATGCCATCTGATTTCAATAAGACTACTTGCTTCCGCCATATCGTTCCCCATTTTTAACAGAAACGCCCCTGGAGCGACTTGAACGCTCGCACCCAGCTCCGGAGGCTGGTGCTCTATCCACCTGAGCTACAGGGGCCAACTAGTAAAATGATACTATAAATACGTAGCTCTTGGCAACTCTCAGTTTCATCATTACCTCGGGTGATGCTATAATGACTATACCAGAAAGGGGAACGACAAGATTGCCGAGTTTAAAAGCCCCGCTAAAAGCGGTTATTCTGGTGGGCGGACCGGGGACGCGGCTCCAGCCGCTAACCTATGACCTACCCAAGCCCATGATGCCGGTGCTCAACCGGCCCTTTATGGAGCACACTATTGCCTACCTGAAACGGGCCGATGTTAGGGATATTATCCTGACGTTGAACTACCTCCCTGAGGTCATTCAGAGCCACTTCGGGGACGGGCAGGGCTTCGGGGTGCACCTGGCCTATTGCGTGGAGAAAGACCCCTTGGGCACGGCCGGGGCTGTCAAGAACGCCGAAAAATACCTAGATAGCACCTTCCTTGTCCTCAACGGGGATGTCTTCACTGACCTGGACATAAAAGATATGCTGGCTAGCCACCGGGGGGAAAAGGCCAGGGTCACCATCTCCCTTCAGTGGGTGGATAACCCTAGTGCCTTCGGGGTAGTGGAGACAGATGATAGCGGCAGGGTAAGGCGCTTTGTGGAAAAGCCACCCCCCGGCCAGGCCACCACCAACTGGATAAACGCCGGCACCTATATCCTGGAGCCGGAGGTCCTGAAGTACATACCGGTAAACAGCCATTATATGTTTGAAAGGGGGCTTTTCCCCCTCCTCCTGGGGCGTGGCGAAAAGGTATTCGGCTACCCCTTTAGCGGCTACTGGCTGGACATGGGCACACCGGCCAAGTACCTGTCCCTGAACCGCGACCTGCTGCTGGCCAGAACCAAAAGCCCCATCATCGGCCACCCCAATAAGAACGGGATATACTTGGGTCAGGACGTTACCATTCACCCCACTGCCGAGGTGGTGGCGCCGGTGATGATTGGCCCCGGTGGCCAGATAGGCCGCGGGGTACATATCAAAGGCCCCGTGGTCATCGGGCCGGGTAGCTGTATAGAAGATAGTGCCACTATTGAGGACGCCGTGCTCTGGGACCATGTCCATGTTGGTACCAATACCATCATCAGGCAATGCATTATCGGCGGCAATACCATTATAGAGCCGTGTAAGCAGATTACGGATTGTGTCGTCACCTCTTCCCAGGTGGTGGCACTGTCCCGATAAACCAGGAAAACCTTAGCAAAGGAGCATGTATGACCAAGGGGGCATCAAAGACAGCGGACAAAGCGAAAAAGAAAGAGGCCGGGGCCATCACCTTCCGGTGCCAGAGCTGCGGCCAGGATAAACCCATTGAGGAGATGCGGACCATACGGAGGTTCTTCCCCATGCTCGTGGTATGCCGGGAATGTGAGAAGACGATACGCTAGGCAAAAAGTGGCGCCAAGGAGATGATGGATGGCTGAGGAACTCGGGAAGATAGAAAGACCCCCGGTGGAGAATTTCAAGAAGGGCCGGAAGCTGTACCTTGTCCCCCTTATCTACCGCGGCGAGGACGCCAAGGAGGACTACCTGGAAAAGTTCAACAGGTACTGGGAGCAGGTCGGCAGGCAGATAAATGAGCTGGAAGCCAAGTTGGGTAAGGTCAATAAAATATACCATGAGCTCGTCTCATCAGCCGGCGAAGACGGCCTCCGGGCCATCAATGACCTGAACGAAAAAAGCCATGCTATCGTCCAGGCATGTCGGGAAAAAGGCGCTCAGGTAGAGGTGGTGGAGGAGCATGACTTGCTTACCCAGTTTATGGACTGGAGCCGGTGCCTCTTAATAGGCCTGCAGAACCAGAAGGTATTCACCAGGGTCTATGAGGCCTATCTGGAGACAAGCCGAAAGAGGAACGAGTCTATCGTTGGTAAGATAGATAAGACACTGGGGCCGGATGAAATCGGCCTACTGCTGATAAGGGGGAACCATCAGTTGCAGCTACCGTCCGATATTCAGGTGCTCTATGTCGCCCCACCGGCCCTGGACGAGATTAACCGCTACTTTAGGGAGCACGAAACCGGGCCGGAGAATTGAAAGCTAGCGTACATGTATAATATATTACTCTAAGCCCGTGCCTGCTACAGCCAGCTTTACTTTAGTGAACCGCTACTTTCTTATGTTTTTTCTCTGCCTGCTTGCGGCGTACGTTATAGATGGCACCGCACTGGAGACAGGAGATATAGACCCCTTCGGAGTCGCTCTCTAGAAATAAGTCCCCGCCGCAACGCCGGCACCCCTTCAACCTAACCATGTATAACATGCTTCACCTCAGCCATATAACTGCCTTACCCTCCACGATAAACCGCCACACCCTTAACATCGCCGACAATCGCTCCAAACGCTGTAATTGTTGGTATTGTAAATAACACGTATCACAATCACATCACATAATCTGTAGCAACCGTCACAAAAAGCTCACAAATTGTGCCTTTCCAAACCGGCCAACTTGCTCAGGAGGGCGGTTTTAGGGTAGAATTTTGAAGCCAGGAGAGGTGTCCGAGTGGTTGATGGTGCCGCTCTCGAAAAGCGGTCTCCGCTCTAAGCGGAGCGTGGGTTCGAATCCCACCCTCTCCGCCATTATAGCCAACAGAAGTTGCCAGCTTGGAAAAATTGATTTAAGATTTAATCTAGCCTTATTGCGGAGAGGTGCTGGAGTGGACTATCAGGCACGCCTGGAGAGCGTGTGTAGCCTTTGGCTACCGCGGGTTCGAATCCCGCCCTCTCCGCCACTATATGGGGAGTTTAAGAGGGGCGCTAGCCCCTCTTTCTTTTTCTTCCCCCTCCCTTCCCAAGGGAGGGGGAAAAGGGGGTGGGTTGCCAAGTATCTGGGGAATGGCTTAGAATTAAATTGCCTTGAAAGATGATATTAAATACTGGGTAGGGTTCAACAGCATACCCGGCATCGGGCGGGTCAGGCTGGGGCAGCTCCAAAGCCATTTCGGCAGCCTGGAGAAGGCCTGGAAGGCATCCCCCGCCGAACTAAAGCAGGCGGGGCTGGACAGCGCCGCCCTGCGCGCCATCAGCCACTGGCGGCCCGGCATCTCGCCGGAGGCGGAGATGGAGAAAGTCGCCCACTATGGCATCACGGTGCTCACCTGCGATGACCCGGCCTACCCCTCCCGCCTCAGGCAGATATACGACTACCCGCCGGTGCTTTATATGCGCGGCTCGCTTTTGCCGGAGGACGACTGGTGCCTGGCCGTGGTCGGCACCCGCCGGGCCAGTGTTTACGGTAAGCAGATAACCGAGGAAATAGTGACCGACCTGGCCCGTAGCCGTATTACTATCGTCAGCGGTTTGGCCAAGGGCATTGACACTATCGCCCACCAGAGCGCCCTGGCCGCCGGCGGACGGAGTATTGCCATCTTCGGCTGCGGGCTGGATATCGTCTACCCTCCTGAGAATGTTAGCCTTGCCCGTAGCATCATGGAGCATGGTGCCATCTTAAGCGAGTACCCCTTGGGCATCAGACCCCGCCCCGAAAATTTCCCCCGCCGCAATCGTATCCTCAGCGGTATGAGCCTAGGTGTCCTGGTCACCGAAGCGGATGAGACCAGCGGCGCCCTCATCACCGCCCGTATGGCGCTGGAGCAGGATAGGGAGGTCTTTGCCATCCCCGGCAGCATCCTGTCCCCGGCCAGCCGGGGTACCAACCGCCTTATCCAGATGGGCGAGGCCAAGCTGGTGCGTGATGATAAGGACATCCTTGAAGAGCTGAACCTGACAGCAGTCGCCCGGCAGATAGAGATGAGGGAGCTCCTGCCGGAGTCAGGCACGGAGGCCCTGCTGCTCAAGCACCTGAGCGCCGAGCCTATCCATATTGACGAGGTCTGCCAGAAGAGCGGCCTCCCCGCTGCCGACGTCAGCAGCAACCTGGCCATCATGGAGCTCAAGGGGCTGGTCAAGCAGGTGGGTACCATGAACTATGTCCTGGCCAGGGAAGCCCGCCAGGAATACCGGATAACCGTAGACTGAAGACTATGAGCAAGAAACTGGTCATCGTAGAGTCACCGGCGAAAGCCGCCACACTGGGGAAAATCCTGGGCAAGAGCTACAGCCTCAAGGCCTCGCTTGGGCACATCAGGGACCTCCCTAAGAGCCAACTGGGCGTGGATATTGACAACGGTTTCCTGCCCAGGTATGTCGTGCCCAAGGCCAAGACCAGGCTGGTCAATGAGCTCAAGCAGGCCGCCAAGAGCGCCTCGGACATCTACCTAGCTACTGACCCCGACCGCGAGGGCGAGGCTATCGCCTGGCACCTGGCCGAGGTGATGAAGTCCGATAAAAAATCATATCACCGCGTCGTCTTCCATGAGATAACCGAGGACGCCGTAAAACAGGCCTTCCAGCACCCCCGCACCATAGACCGGCGGCTGGTGGATGCCCAGCAGGCACGGCGCGTCCTGGACAGACTGGTCGGTTACAAAATCAGCCCCCTGCTCTGGCAGAAGGTACGGCGGCGCCTCTCCGCCGGCCGGGTGCAATCGGTAACGGTGAAGATTGTCGTTGACCGCGAGCGCGAAATCCAGGCCTTTGTGCCCGAGGAATACTGGGTTATTGAGGTGGCGCTGACCAAGCCCAAAGTCAAGCCCGCCTTCAAGGCCACTCTGGTCGGCCTCAGCGATGGTAAAAAACTGGAAATCCACAACGAGGCAGAGTCCACCGAGATTAAAACAGCTCTGGAGGGCGCCGACTACAGCGTGCTCAAGGTAAGCACCAAAAAAGCCGCCCGCCAGCCTGCCCCGCCCTTTACTACCAGCACCCTCCAGCAGGAGGCGTGGCGCCAGCTGCGATTTACCGCCAAGCAGACCATGGCCCTCGCCCAGCAGCTCTACGAAGGTCTGCCGGTGGGCAATGAGGGCAGCGTTGGTCTCATCACCTACATGCGCACCGACTCCACCCGCGTCGCCCAGACGGCCGTGGCTGAGGCCAGGGACTTTATCCGCGAGAAATACGGCCCCCAGTATGTGCCGCCCCATGCCCGTGTCTTCACCGGACGCGCCAAGGGGGCGCAGGAGGCACATGAGGCCATCCGCCCGACAAAAATCAGGCGCGAGCCAGCCCTAATTAAAAAATACCTTAACATCAACCAGTTTAAGCTCTATGAGCTTATCTGGAAACGCATGGTGGCCAGCCAGATGGCGGCGGCCCTTTTTGATAACACCACGGTGGATATCCAGGCCGAAAACCATAGGTCCTACCTGCTGCGTACAGCCGCCTCGGTGAATACCTTCCCCGGCTTTATGGCCCTCTACAGCGAGGGTAAAGATGAGGCTGACGAGGAAGGCAAAACCACCCTGCCCCACCTGGAGAAGGGCGATGAGCTTGAACTCCGCGGGGTATATCCCGAACAGCGCTTTACCCAGCCGCCACCCCGCTATACCGAGGCCACACTGGTCAGGGCGCTGGAGCAGGAGGGCATCGGCCGCCCCAGCACCTACGCGCCGACGCTGTCCACTATTCAGGACCGCGAGTACGTCACCAGGGTCAAGGGCAGCTTCCAGCCCACGGAGCTGGGATTTGCTGTCACCGACCTGCTTACCCAGTACTTCCCCGATATCATTGATATTAAGTTCACAGCCAATATGGAAAATGAGCTGGACGATATCGCCCACAGGGAGCGGGCATGGCCGAGCGTCATTCAGGAGTTCTATACCCCCTTTGACAAAGACCTGCAGAAGGCCCTCAAAACAGCGGAGCGGGTAAAACTGGCCGATGTGCCGACGGGGGAGGCCTGCCCCAAGTGCGGCCAGCCCCTGGTCGTCAAGACGGGGCGCTTTGGTAAATTCGTCGCCTGTAGCGGCTACCCTGCCTGCCGGCATACCCAGCCCTTCCAGATTAAGCTGGGCGTCAAGTGCCCCGAGTGCGGTAAGGAACTGGTGCAGCGGGTGAGCAAGAAGAAGCACGTTTTCTACGGCTGCAGCGGCTACCCTGCCTGCCGGTTCGCCACCTACCTTAGGCCTCTCCCCCGGCCCTGCCCCAAATGCGGGGGGCTGCTTGTCCAGCGTGGCAAACAGGCGAAGTGCACCAAATGCGAATATATCGGTAAATTGGAAGTAGCTAAAGCAGATGCAGGAACTCTTCAATAAATATCTCGCCTATCTTGAGGCGGAGCGCAACGCCTCCAGGTACACCGTGCGTAACTACACCAATGACCTGATGGAGTTTCTTGCCTTCGCCCGGGACAAGGGCATCCGGTCACTTAAGGAAGTTAACCGGCAGACCCTGCGCGGCTATCTGGCGCATTTGATGGAACGGGGCATCGCTAAGTCCAGCATCGCCAGAAAGATGTCGGCCATACGCTCCTTCTACCGCTACCTCATGCGGGAGGAGATGCTCTCGGCCAACCCGGCCGCCACCACCGCCTCCCCCAAGCTGGACAGGCGCCTGCCTTCCTTCCTTACCATCTCCGAGGCCAAGCACCTCGTTGAAGCCCCTGACCTGTCCACCCCGCAGGGGCAGCGCGACCGCGCCGTGCTGGAGCTGCTCTATGCCTCCGGCCTGCGGGTCAGCGAGCTGGTGAACATAGACATAGAGCAGTTAAATCTGGAGACCAATGAAATACGCGTCTGGGGTAAGGGTTCTAAAGAACGCATCGTCCTCATCGGCGAGCCTGCCGCCCGGGCCCTGGATACCTATATCAAAGAGGGCCGCCCCCAGCTCCTCGGCCAAAAGAAAAACAAAGCCCTCTTCATCAACCGCTACGGGGAGCGTCTGCCGGCGCGGCGGATACAGAAGATACTGGCCAAGTACGCCCGGACGATAGATAAAAAAGTGCACCCCCATATGCTGCGCCATACCTTCGCCACACACCTACTTGACGGCGGCGCTGACCTGAAGGTAGTTCAGGAGCTTTTGGGTCATGCCGACCTTTCCTCCACCCAGATTTACACCCACGTCACGCAGAGCCAGGCACGCAAAATCTACCTCTCGGCCCACCCCATGGCCAAAAAGTATGATGAGCACAAATAGCCGTCTTCAGAGGCTGCGCCGGGGACTGGCGGATAAAAACGTTGATGCTTTTTTCGTCTCGCAGCCGGAAAACCGGTGCTACCTCTCCGGCTTTGACGGCTCGGCAGGCTATCTGCTGATTACTCAAGAAAAGGCCGTCTTGGCCACCGACTTCCGCTATCTTGAACAGGCCGACCGGCAGGCTCCGGGCTATGAGGTCTTCCGGATTACCAATAAGATTGCCGAGTGGTTCCCCAAATTAATTGGGGATTTAAACATCAGAAAACTTGGGTTTGAGGCCGAAAATATCACCTTCGCCCTGCACCAGCAGATGAAGGATGCCCTGGATAAGCAGGTAAAAACGGGGCTTGTCCCTCTCCATAGCCTGGTAGAGTCTCTTCGTACGGTCAAGGAGCCGGGGGAAATGGAGCGCATCAAAAAAGCGGCGGCCATCGGCGATGCCGCCTACGAGCATGTTAAAGATATTATCAAGCCGGGCGTGACGGAGAGGCAGGTGGCCTGGGAGATAGAGAAATGCCTGCGGGAAGGCGGCAGCCAGGCCGTGCCGTTTGAAATTATTGTCACCGCCGGCCCCAACGCGGCGCTGCCCCACGCCCGTCCCTCCGGGCGCATCATCCAGGCCGGAGAGCCGATTGTGATTGATATGGGCGCCAGATTTGACGGCTATGCCAGCGACCTGACCCGCACTATTTGCCTTGGTAAGCCCGATGATAAATTCAAAAAGGTCTACGGCATCGTCCTTGAGGCACAACTGGCGGCTATCTCGGCCATCGTTGAGGGTATGAGCGGACATGAGGCTGATAATATTGCCCGGACAGTTATCGGGAAGGCGGGCTACGGGGAGACCTTTGGGCATGGCCTGGGGCATGGCATCGGGCTGGCCACCCACGAAGCCCCGCGCCTTGGACCGGCCTCAGCCGACATCCTCACCCAGGGTATGGTGTTTACCGTGGAACCCGGCATCTACCTGCCGGGGTGGGGAGGGGTAAGGATTGAAGACCTGACCACGATAAAAAATGGGAAGCTAGAGGTAGTATCACAGGCCCATAAGGAAAAATATGATTAATACCAGCGAAAGGAGAAGCCGACCGACTTGCTGAAAGCCGACCTTCACATCCACACCGAGTACTCCATGGACTGCAGCACCCCACTGGAAAAGATTATCAGCCGCTGTCAGGAACTGGGCATCAACTGCATCGCCATCGCCGACCACAGCACCACCGAGGGTGCCATTAAGATGCAGGAGATGGCTCCTTTTAAGGTCATCGTCGCCGAGGAGATACTCACCCGCCACGGCGAGATTATGGGCATGTTCCTCAAGGAGACCATCCCCAGCGGCCTCTCGGTTGAGGAGACCATTGCCCGCATCCGGGCCCAGGGGGGACTTGTGAATATCCCCCACCCCTTTGAGACAATAAGGGGTTCCGCCATAAACAGCCCGATGATTGAGGAGATTGCCGACCAGATTGACCTTGTTGAGGTCTTGAACTCCCGGAGCCCCTTCCCGAAGAACTCCAACAAGGCCCTGGCCTTTGCCCAAAAGCACGGCCTGGTCAGGGGCGCCGGCAGCGACGCCCACACCATCCATGAAATCGGTCATGCCTATGTAGAGATGCCCGAATTTGCCGGCCGGGACGACTTCCTCCAGGCCCTGGCACAGGGCAGAATCTGCGGGCGCCGCTCCAGCCCGGCCCTACGTCTCTTCAGTACCTGGGTCAAGCTCAATAAACAGCTTTTGGGGAGGTGATGAAGTTGGCTAGTCTTTATAGAATAGGCTGGTTCTCCACCGGCCGGGGCGAAGGCTCCAAGAACCTGCTGCGGGCGGCGCAGCAAGCCGTAAGTTCCGGGGAGCTTAGGGCAAAGATAGATTTCGTCTTCTGCAGCCGCGAGCGCGGCGAGACCGAACCCACCGACCACTACCTCAAAATGGTTGAGGGCTACGGCATACCCCTGGTCAGCTTTTCCTACCAGAAATACCGTGCCCTGAGGGGCATGCCCAACCCCGCCCCCAACGAGCCCCTCCCCCAGTGGCGGCTGGACTATGACCGGGAGGTTATGAAGCGCCTGGAGCCTTTTCACCCCGACCTCTGCGTGCTGGCCGGTTTTATGCTGATTACCGGGCCCCAGGTGTGCCGGAAATACAATATTATTAATCTCCACCCCGCCGCCCCCGATGGCCCGGCCGGTACCTGGCAGCAGGTCATCTGGAAACTGATGGAGGGCCAGGCCAAGACATCCGGTGTGAAGATGCACGTGGCCATTCCCGAGCTGGATGCCGGCCCTACCGCTACCTACTGCACCTTCTCCATCCGAGGGAAAAGCTTTGACCAATACTGGGATGAAATCGGAGGTAAATCCATTCAGGAGATTAAAGAGAAGCAGGGCGAGAACAACCCCCTATTCAAGACCATCCGCCAGCAGGGGTATGTCCGGGAGGTCCCCCTGATTCTGGCCACGATAAAAGCCTTTACTGAGGGCAGGGTCAGCATCACCACCGCGAAGAAGGTGGTCGATGCTAAAGGAAGACTGATTAACGGCTACAATCTGACCGAAGAGATAGACCGGCAGATAAAAGACATCCTGCCCGGGTAAGCTACCTACTATTTCTTCTTATCCTTGCCCTTGTCCTCACTAGGCCTGAGCAGCACTTCATCAATGATGCCGTACTCCACCGCTTGCTGGGGATTAAGAAAAAAGTCACGGTCAGTGTCATGCTTTATCTTCTCCACTGACTGGCCGGTATGCCTGACCAGTATGTCCCTGATTATCTCCTGCTGCCTCATAATTTCACGGGCGGCAATCTCTATATCTGATGCCTGTCCCTGGGCACTGCCGATAGCCTGGTGCAGGTGGATGGTGGCATGAGGTAGGGCGTAGCGCTTGCCCTTGGCACCGGAGCAGAGCAGCACCGTGGCCATGCTGGCCGCCATCCCGACGCATATCGTGGAGACCTTGGGACGGATGAGCTGCATGGTGTCATAAATAGCCAGGCCGGCGGTGATAATCCCGCCCGGGCTCTGGATATATATGTTGATGTCCCTATCCGGGTCCTCACGCTCCAGGTAGAGGAGCTGGGCGATGATGGTATTGGCCACCTGGTCGTTAATCTGTGTAAAGAGCATGATGATACGCTCTTTTAGGAGCAGGGAATAGATATCCCACATTCTCTCACCCCTCGGCCCGGTTTCCACCACACCAGGGATAATATTCAACGGATTAATATTCATTTTTCCTTATCCTCCTTTGCCTCTGTCTTCGTCTCTTCCGGACCCCCGGCTATAGCCATCAACCGGTCCATGGTCTTCCTGGTCAGGAGCGAGCGATTGATGGCATCACGCGTCTCGGGCGTGTCCAGCAGCCGGCGCAGCTCATCCCTTTTACCTTCTACGGCACTCCTGACCATATTGTCAACCTCGGCATTTACCTCGGCCTCACTCACTTCAATCTTCTCTAACTCGGCAATCTGACTTATTACCAGGGAAGCGGTAACATTTCTCGTTGCCGCCGGGCGTAGCTCCTCACGCAGCTCCGCCTCCGTCTTCTTGATATTCTTGAGGTAGGCCTCCAGCCCTAGGCCGCTTGCCTGGAGCTGCCGTGCCCGCTCGCTCAAGAGACGGTTTATCTCCATCTCCACCAGCACCGGCGGGAAACTCACCCGGGACTTTTCCATAGCCGCCTGGATGGCCTGGTTTTCCAAATCTCTCCTTACCTGCTCTTCAACGCTCTTCTTCAAGCCCTCGGTGACCTTCTCGCGGAGCGAGGCTAATGTCGGAAAGTCGGGCGAGACCTGCTGGGCGAAGCCATCATCCAGCGCCGGCAGCTTTTCCTCCTTGATTTCCATAACCTTCACCTTAAAGGAAGCTTCCTTACCGGCCAGGGCCTTCTGCGGGTAGTCCTCGGGCAGCTTGAGACTGAAAGCCTTTTCCTCCCCCTTTTTCATACCGACGAGCTGGTCGGCAAACCCAGGCACCGGTGCTACCGAGTCACGCCGGAGCAGGTACGGGACGCCCAGCCTCTTGATAAAAGGCTTCTCCTCCACCTCACTACCGATATCCATAACAGCCATGTCGTCATAGGCCAGCACTCGCGCCACAGGCTCCCAGGTGGCGTGCTGGTGGCGCAGGTCATCCAGCACGCCACCCACATTTTCCTCGGTAATGTTTACCGGTTCCGGTCGGAGGCGAATGCCCTGGTAGTCGCCAAGCTCAACGGTAGGCGGCAGGGGCACGATGGCCTTGAAGATGACCGGCTCGGCCTGCACGAGCTCAATCTCCGGCCGGGCATAGGGCTTGAGTTCCTGCTCCTTGACAGCCTGCTCGTAGGCCTGTGGCACCAGGTGCTCAATGGCCTCTTCCAGCATCCTCTCCCTCCCCAGGTGACGCTCCACCACCATCCGCGGTGCCTTGCCCTTGCGGAAACCGGGGATTTTGGCCCTCTGTACCAGATGCCGGTAGGCATCCTCCATGGACTTGAGCATCTCCGCAGGCTCCATCTCCACCGTGAGATAGGCCTGGTTGTTCTCAACCTTCTCCCTGATTACCTTCACGCTGCCTCCCGATGGGCTATTCTTCTCTCAAACGTATATGCAGCTCGGCCAGCTGCTCCTCCGTGACCGGCGCCGGTGCCCTGAAGGTCAGGTCCACACCGCTCTGGTTCTTGGGGAAGGCCACCACCTCGCGTATATTCTCCTCGCCGGCCAGGAGCATGACGACGCGGTCAATGCCCGGGGCGATGCCGCCGTGGGGAGGTGCCCCGTAGTCAAAGGCCTCCAGCAGATGACCGAAACGCCCCTCAATCTCCTCATCGGTGTAGCCCAAAAGCTGGAATATCTTCCGCTGCATCTCGCTGGTGTGAATCCTGATGCTGCCGCTGCAGAGCTCACAGCCGTTGCAGACGAAGTCATAGCACTTGGCCCTCACCTTCTCCGGGGCTGTCTCCAGGAGGTTTATATCCTCGTCCCGGGGCATGGTAAAGGGGTGGTGCGTTGGCTGGAGCCGGCCCGTCTGGCTGTCACGCTCAAACAGGGGGAAGTCCACAATAAAGACGAAGGCGAGCGCCTCCGGGTCAGCTAACTTCAGCCGCCGCCCCATCTCGCGCCTTAGCTCACCCAGCACCGTATTCACCAGCTTATTGTCCCCCGCGACGAGCAGCAGCAGGTCGCCGGATTTGGCCCCCAGGCGCCGGGCCATATTCTTTATCTCATCCAGAGACAGGAACTTGGCAGCGGCCGATTTCACCATGCTGGCGTTCAGGTTATCCAGACTGCCGGAGCTGTCCAGGGCGATGGTCACTAACCCACCGGCGCCCAGGCCTTTGGCGATTTCGTTCAGCTCCTCAAGCTGGCGGCGCGTATAGCCGGCGCCGCCGGGCACACCGATGCCCTTTATCTTGCCGCCCTTGGCTATAGCTGTGCGGAAAACGCCAAACTCGGAACCGGCCAAAATATCCGAAAGGTCTTTTACCTCCAGCCCAAAGCGCAGGTCGGGCTTATCCGTGCCGAAGCGGTCCACGGCCTCGGCGTAGCTTAAGTGCGGAAATGGTTTTGTCATTCGCTTTTCAGGTTTTATGGTGCTGACCATAGAAGAGAAAAGCTCCTCAATGAGGCTGATGATGTCCTCTTCTTCCACAAAGCTCATCTCAATATCAAGCTGGGTGAACTCCGGTTGTCGGTCGGCGCGGGTGTCCTCATCCCGGAAGCAGCGGGCAACCTGGTAATACCTGTCCAGGCCGGCCACCATCAGGAGCTGCTTGAGCTGCTGCGGTGACTGGGGCAGGGCGTAGAACTGACCAGGGAAAAGGCGGCTGGGCACAAGGTAGTCGCGGGCACCCTCAGGCGTGCTCTTAATCAGGATGGGCGTCTCCACTTCAACAAAGCCCCGTGCATCCAGAAAGTCGCGCATGAACTTGATGATGCTATGGCGGAGCATCAGGTTCTCCTTCATCCGGGGCCGGCGCAAATCCAAATAGCGGTACTTCAGGCGGAGGCTTTCCTCAACATCAACCTCTTCGTTAATATAGAAGGGGGGTGTCTTGGCGGTATTGTAAATCACCGCCTCTTTAACGATAACCTCAATCTCACCGGTAGGTAGTTTTGGGTTCTGGGTGCCTTCAGGGCGGATGGCCACCTCCCCACACAACCCCACCACATACTCGGCTCGTAGCTCCTCGGCGAGCTTCAGAGCATCTGCCGAGACCCCCGGGTTGAACACCGCCTGGACAATACCTTCCCTATCCCGCAGGTCAATAAAGATGAGCCCACCGTGGTCGCGGCGGCGGTTGACCCACCCGGCCAGCCTCACCTCAAGGCCGACATGCCCCTTCCTTAGTTCACCGCAGCTATGGGTCCTGAGCAAAATTGCCTCCGGTTTATGAAAAATCCCCTAATTTGATTATAGCCTATCAAGCTAGACGCTTCAACCGAAACATAGCGGAGAAAAGGGGGCATTGACAGACCTATCAAGACTATGGTATTCTTTACTTTGTTGATTATTATAGTCAACATTAAAGTGATTGAAGCCGCCTTATCAGTCATTCAGTTGTATCGGGGCAACTGCTCTGATACAATATGACCAGACACCTGAAGGCAGGACGAAGGGGGTAAAGTCCATGTCAAAAACGATTGCCGAAATCAATGAGAAAATCAGGCAAGGCAAGGCCGTCGTGGTGACGGCGGAAGAAATCATCGGCCTGGCCCGGGAGAAGGGCGTGAAGAAGGCCGCCCAGGAAGTGGACGTGGTCACCACAGGCACCTTTGCCCCCATGTGCTCGTCCGGCATCTACTTCAATATTGGCCACGCCAAGCCGCGCATCAAGCTGGGCGGCGGCAAGGCCTACCTTAATGATGTCCCGGCCTATACCGGCTTTGCCGCCGTGGATTTATTCCTGGGGGCCAATGCCCTGCCTGATGATGACCCTAGGAACAGGGTACACCCCGGCGAGTTCAATTACGGCGGCGGCCATGTCATTGAGGAGCTTGTCGCCGGCAAGGATATTCGCCTCGTGGCCACCGCCTACGGGACGGACTGCTACCCGAGGAAAAAGCTGGAGACCTGGCTCAACATCAAAGACCTCAACCAGACGGTGCTCTTCAACATCAGGAACGCCTACCAGAACTACAATGTGGCTGTAAACCTTTCGGACAAGACCATCTATACCTACATGGGTATACTAAAACCGCGCCTGGGTAATGCCAACTACTGCTCCGCCGGTCAGCTTTCGCCCCTGTTCAACGACCCATACTACAAGACCATCGGCATCGGCACGAGGATATTCCTGGGGGGCGGCACCGGCTTTGTTGCCTGGCAGGGTACCCAGCACAACCCGAGCGTGCCCCGCACCGAAAAGGGGATTCCGAAGGGTGGGGCCGGCACGCTGGCGCTCATCGGCGACCTGAAGCAGATGAGCCCGCGCTGGCTGGTGGGGACGAGCATGGTGGGCTACGGCTGCACCCTATCGGTCGGCATCGGTGTGCCCATCCCCATCCTCTCCGAGGAGATACTGCAGTACACCACCATAACCGACGCCGACATCTTCGCACCTATCGTTGACTATGCCGAGGCCTACCCGCAGCGCAAGCCGGATACCCTGGGCGAGGTCAGCTACGCCGAGCTCAGGAGCGGCCGGATAAAGGTCAGGGGCAAGGACGTGCCCACCGCCTCCCTCTCCAGCTACCCGGGGGCGGTGGAGATTGCCAATACCCTCAAAGGATGGATAAAAGCCGGGAAGTTCCTGCTCACCGAGGCGGTGGAGCCCCTGCCCGGCGCAGAATCGGGCGTTACCTTCAAGCCGCTCAAAGAGCGCCCGATTGAATACTAGGACGGAGGTGGTGATATGGCTGTTTCTAAAAAGGTGGTGCTGCGCTTCCCCAGGCGGCTGGTGGAGCGGCCAATTATATACCGGCTGGTCAAGGACTATGACCTGGAGTTCAACATCCTCAAGGCCTCCGTCACGCCGGAGGAGGAAGGGCTGCTGGTGCTGGAGCTTACCGGCGACCAGAAGGAGTACGACAAGGGCATTGACTTCCTGATTAAGACCGGGGTGAAGATACAGTCCCTCAGCCAGGACGTCACCCGCAACGAGGCAAGGTGCACGCATTGCGGGGCCTGCGTCACCATCTGCCCCACGGGGGCCTTCTCCCTGGAGCTGCCCGGGCGGCACGTCCTCTTTGATAACGAAAAATGCATTGCCTGCGGCATATGCATCACGGCCTGCCCGCCGCGGGCGATGGAGGTGCATTTCTAGGTAAGCCCATCTCTATGGAACCGAGAACCTACCGGCACTGGATTGAAGGCAGAGACCTGGTCCCGTTTACGGTAACCGTCCGGGAGACCGACCTGTATATCCGCGCCGCCACCAACCTCCAGCGCAAGGCCCACCGGCTGGTGCTCAAGTACCGAAAGCAGCTGGAGAGTTATATTGAGCATAACCCCGTCTTCCTGAGCTCGCTGGAACCCCTCCCCACCCCCCATGATGCCCCGAACATCGTGAAGGACATGATTGAGGCCGGGCAAAAGGCCGGCGTCGGCCCCATGGCCGCTGTGGCCGGGGCCATCGCTGAATATGTCGGCCGGGAGCTTCTGGCCTATTCGCCGGAGGTCATTATTGAAAACGGCGGCGACATCTTCATGAAATGCCTGACGCGGAGGGTTATCGGTATTTTCGCCGGGAAGTCGCCGCTGACCAGCAAAATCGGCCTGGAAATTGAGGCCAAGGATACCCCCCTGGGGGTATGCACCTCATCGGGGACGGTGGGCCACTCTTTGAGCTTCGGCCTGGCTGATGCCGCCGTGGCCATCGCCCCCTCAGCCACCCTGGCCGATGCTGCGGCGACAGCTATTGGCAACCGCGCCAGGCAGGCCAGCGACATCCCGGAAACCATCAAATTCAGCCAGGGAATCCGCGGCCTGACGGGGGCCGTCATCATCATCGGGGAAAATGTCGGTGCCTGGGGCAATGTTAGGCTGTGCGAAACATCTATCTGAAGATGGTAATCTCAAGCCTCTCCACCCCCCCTACCCCTTTCAGCGTTGTAATCGCACCCATCACGGTGCTCCTGATTATTTCATTGGGAAAGGGTTTCAGCGGCACCTGGGCACCGTTCAGCTCTATGTCCACCTGCCCCTCATTATCAATAAAAAGCCTCAGTTTATCTATTTCCCCCGTGCCCTTCAGGCTGGTCAGGATGCCGCTGATAACATGGTCAAGATAGTCGTGGACAAAGGCATCCCCCAGTTTGATGGGCACATCATTAACGGTAAGAGTTACCTGTCTTGTCATTATGTCAACTCCATTCCTATTTTTCACTACTCCTAGGGTAGTATAACATATGCTGCGCGATTATTCCTAACGAAATATGATATACTTTAGAATATAGAGAGCATCGCGACTTTTGTCGCCGACATCCAGGGACAGCCAAAGTAAAATTCATAACAGCAGAAGGTATTGACAGTAAGATAATTTCAGTCTATTATCCATTAAACAAAGCAGAAAAGGACAAGACAGGAGGTAATATGATTAAGCAAATCGCCGTCCCACTGGATGGCTCCAAGCTCGCCGAGTGTGCCCTACCCTATGCTGAGGAAATTGCTAAGGGGAATAACGCGGGGGTTATCCTGGTCAGCGTTACCGAGCGCGCCATTGGCTACAGACCTATGGATGACCCCTCCCAGCCGACAAAGGAGCGTCTGCTGCCCGAGGCCGTAGGTAAGAAAGAGCCGCAGGCCCAAAAATACCTGGACAAATGGGTGAAGGCCCTCGCCACCAAGGGAATCAAGGCAAAGAGCGAGGTGCTCATGGGCAACCCCGCCGAGGAAATCACCAACTACACCAAGAATAGCGAGATTGACATCATTGTCATGTCCAGCCACGGCCGCTCCGGCCCCAGCCGATGGGCCTACGGCAGCGTAGCCGATAAGGTCTTCCGGGCCAGCTGTGTGCCCGTACTTATGGTAAAGGCCCCCGGCTGCATGCCCGGTTTCTAGAAGCCGGCCAATCTAAGCAGCCAATATAATCCCGTTGCAGAGGTGGCAAGTATGCTCAAGATTAAAGACCTGGCCGTGGCGATTGACGGCAAGGAAATAATCCATGGTATTAACATGACCATACATAATGGAGAGACCCATGTCCTCTTCGGGCCCAACGGTGCCGGCAAAAGCACCCTGCTCATGGCCATTATGGGCTTCCCCAAATACCAGGTAACCCGGGGCAGCATCACCTTTAAAGGCAGGGACATCACCGGTCTCTCCCTGGACGAGAGGGCGAGACTCGGCATCGGCATGTCCTTCCAGCGCCCGCCTGTGGTCCGCGGCGTCAAGACACGCGATATGATGGCTGCCTGCCTCAAGGGGCGCGGCGACGGGGACATCATCAATAAGCTGGCAAAGCAGGCCGACCTGAGCGATTTCCTGGAACGTGACGTCAACTACGGGTTCTCCGGCGGGGAGATAAAGCGCTCCGAGCTGATGCAGCTCCTAGCCCAGAGGCCAGAGCTAACTCTTTTGGACGAGCCCGAATCGGGCGTGGACCTGGTGAACATCGCCCTCATCGGCGAGTTGATGAACGAACTCCTGGAAAAGAACTGTCCAATGCAGTACCGCAAGTGCCTGGGGCTGATTATCACCCATACCGGCCATATCCTGGACTACGTTAATGCCCGCACCGGCTATGTCATGTGTAATGGTACCATCGGCTGTACGGGCGACCCCCACGAGATGCTGGTCACCATCAGAGAGAGGGGCTATGAGGAGTGTATCAAGTGCTACCTGGGGAGGGTGCCGCTGCATGGACACAGCCAAGAGCTATAAAGACAAGGCCCAAGCCGCCGCCAACAAACAAGCCACCTACGGCGAGGACATCAATTTAAGCCAGTACGTCAGCGCCGACGAGAAACCACCCTATCAGGCTGACCCCTCCCGCCTCCCGCCCGGGACAAAGGAGCGGATGCTCTCCGCCGGCGTCATCCTGGATGACCCCAGCCAGAGGTCCGGCACCTATATCCAGATGGACAATACCCCTATCCACCACTCCATCCGGCAGGAAGGCGTGGAGGTGATGGCCACTAGCGAAGCCCTCAAGAAATACGACTGGATGGCCGATTACTGGTGGCGGGCGGTGGCGGTGGATACCGATAAATACACCGCCAATACCGAGCTGAAAGAGGGCGATGGCTATTTCATCCGGGCGCTAGCCGGCCAGAAAACTGTTTATCCGGTACAGGCCTGCCTCTATCTCGCCAAAGCAAAACTGGCCCAGAATGTGCATAACATCATCATCGCCGAACCAGGCTCGGAGCTGCATATCATCACCGGCTGCACTACGGCTACTAAAGACGAGCCCGGGCTGCACATTGGGGTCTCCGAATTCTTCATCAAGCGCGGGGCCAGGGTCACCTTCACCATGATACACAACTGGAACCCTAAGACAGCGGTGCGCCCCCGCACCGTAGCTATCATTGAAGAAAACGGCCTTTTCTTGAGCAACTATATTCTGATGAAGCCGGTCCATTCCCTACAGATGTACCCCACCGCCAGGTGCGTGGGGGAAAATGCCACCGTCCGCTTCAACAGCATCCTGGTGGCCGGCAAGGATGCCTTGCTGGACGTAGGCTCCAGGGTGTTTCTCAATGCTAAAGGCACCAGGACAGAGATTATCTCCCGCGCCATCACCACCGGCGGCAGCATCACCGCCCGGGGCTACATAGAGGGCAACGCCCCGGAGGTAAAGGGGCACCTGGAATGCCGCGGCCTCATCCTGAGCGAAAAAGGCACCATCTACGCTATCCCCGAACTCAAAGGAACCATAGCCGGTATTGACCTTTCCCATGAGGCCGCCGTGGGCAAGATTGCCGAGGAAGAGGTGGCCTACCTCATGGCCCGCGGCCTTACCCGCAGCGAGGCCACCGCTACCATTGTAAGAGGCTTCCTCCGTGTGGATATTGAGGGCCTGCCCCCGCTACTTTCCGCTGAGCTTGCGCGGGCGGTAGAGGCCAGCGAAAAAGAGGTAATGTAGCCACAAGGAGGCAGAGATGAACCCGAGCGCCTTGTCCAAGCTCGGCTACGGTATGTATCTTGTCGCCTCACGCAAGGGCGATAAATTCAATGCCCAGGTGGCCAACACCGTCTTCCAGATAACCTCGGAGCCGCCGACAGTGGCCGTAAGCATCAACAAGAAGAACCTGACCCACGAGTATATCAAAGATAGCCGCGTCTTTACCGCCTCCGTCCTCAGCCAGGCAACACCCCTGTCCTTCATCGGGGGCTTTGGCTTTAGGTCGGGACGGGACGCCGATAAATTCCAGGGCGTCAACTACAAAATCGGCAAGACCGAGGCCCCCATCGTCCTGGATAACGCCGTCGCCTACCTAGAGGCCAAGGTAAGCCAAGAGATTGACGTGGGTACACACACCATCTTCATCGGCAGGGTTATCGCCGCCGAGGTCATTACTGACGACAAGTGCCTGACCTACGAGTACTACCATCAGGTCAAACGAGGCACCACCCCTAAGACCGCCCCCAGCTATATTGAAAGTAAGGGAGAGAGCATCAAAATGGACAAGTACGAATGCACGGTATGCGGTTATATCTATGACCCGGCCCTGGGAGACCCCGATGCCAACATCCCGCCGGGCACGCCCTTTGAGAAACTGCCCGAAGACTGGAAATGCCCCGTCTGCGGCGCCCCCAAGCGCGACTTCAAAAAGGTAGAAAAGTAAGGTGGAATATTATGTCAATCGTTTTCTCCGTCAGTGAGCTTATTAATACCGCCATCGGCATTGAAATAAGAGGCATTACCTTCTATGACGTCATGGCCAAATCAACCGATAATGAGATGGCCAGGTCTGTCTTTCAGAACCTTGCCCAGATGGAGCGCGAGCATATCCAGATATTCCAGGACATGCTTGGCGAGGGGAAAAAGCACCCGCCGGAGGCCATGAACGAGGAATACGCCGATTACCTCCGGGCGCTGGTTGATAACGCCGTTTTTACCGATGATATGATTACCAGCGAGATGGCCACCCAGGCAGATAGTGACATCAAGGCCGTGGAGCTGGGTATTGCTGCCGAAAAGGACTCAATTCTCTTCTACTCCCAGATGAGAGAGGTCATCCCCCGCTCAGCACTACCCATGTTGGACAGGGTCATCGCCGAGGAGAAATGGCACCTGCGGCAGCTTGCCGAGATAAAGAAAAGGCTGGCGGCAGGCAATAGCGGCGGCCAACCACCCTACCAATAAAGGGAGCGGCAATATAGCCGCCTGGTATCGCCTCTATTTCAGCCTCCTGGCGAAAAAGGCCGCCACCTTCTCTGCCACTTCTCCCTCACGCCCCATCAAGAAGTGGTCGGCACCTTCAACAGTGTGGCATTCCTTGGGCTCGGGGAGCGCCCGGCAGAATTGAAGGTACTGCTCCTCCGTGACAAACTGGTCCCTGTCGCCGCAGATGAAGAACCTCGGCTTAAGGCACTCCTTGAGCGGTGTAAAATCAAACCTGGGAAGCGGCGGCGCCACCAGCGCCATGGCCTTGATACGCTCATCCCTGATGCCGAAGAGAAACGAATAGGCCGCCCCAGCCGAATATCCGGCCAGCCCCACTCGGCTACTATCCACCTCGGGCCAGCGACAGATTGAGTCAACGGCCGCCGCCACGTCCCGCCTTTCTCCCCGGCCCATGTCGTGAGTGCCCTGGCTGCGGCCAACGCCGCGGAAATTAAATCTAAGGGCAGCTATTGAGGCCTGTGCCAGGGCTTCACAGATGTCCCTGACCACACTGCTATGCATATTGCCGCCGTGGAGGGGATGGGGGTGGCACACCACCACCGCCGGGAAGGGGCCCTGGCCATCAGGTAGGGCAAGCCTCCCCTCCAGGGTAAGCCGGCCCGAGGGGAAGCTAACTTCTATCTCTCTCATCGCTGCCTTCCTGTTGCTAACTCCATCAATTATAATATAATAAGTGTGATTCGGTTGGAAAGTATTCCTACTCATGGGCCAGCTGGCGGGGGTATTGATGAAGGTTATCGGTCTTACCGGTAGCATCGGCAGCGGCAAGAGCACTGTGGCGCAGCTCCTGGCCAAGCTTGGAGCCGTTGTCCTGAATGCGGACGAGATAGGCCACGAAGCCCTCAAGAAAGACGAAATACGCCAGGAGCTTATTCATGAGTTCGGCACTGGTATCCTGACCGCCGGCGGTGATATTGACCGCGCCCGGCTGGGTAAAATTGCCTTCCATAACGATGAGGCCCGCGCGCGCCTTAACCGTATCATACACCCGGCAATCTTCAAGATGGTTGATGCCAGGCTGGAAGACTACCGCCGCCAGGGGGTCGGGGCGGTGGTGCTGGATGCCCCCCTCATGATTGAGGTCGGCCGCTCATCCCAGGCGGACGAGGTCTGGGTCACCACCGCCCCCGAAGCCACGGTGCTCAAAAGACTCCGGGAGAGGTCCGGCCTCACTGAAGCCGAGGCCAGGGCACGCCTCCGCTCACAGTTATCCAGCGAGGAGAAAACAAGGCAGGCCGACGTGGTCATAGATACCGATGTACCCCTTGAGGAGCTGAAGGCAAAGGTAACGGCGCTGTGGAGGCAGAGGATTCAAAAAACAGCGTTTGACACATAGCTGAATAACTGGTAAAATATCTAATCTGGATACTGGATAAGGACGAGCCTGCCCCAAGTGGCAGGCCAAATTTTGGAGGCCTAAAATCTACGCGATTATTGAAACCGGCGGCAAGCAGTACCGGGTAATTGAAGGCCAGGCCCTGGATGTGGAGCGCCTTGATGTGGCCGAGGGTGCCAAGGTGACGCTGGACAGGGTGCTGCTCACCGCCGATGACGGCAAGCTCACCGTCGGCAACCCTTTCATTGAAGGTGCCAAGGTGCTGGCCACCATCAAAGAGAACGGCCGGGGCGATAAGGTAATTGTCCTCAAGTTCAAGTCCAAGGTACGCTACCGCCGCAAGCAGGGGCACCGCCAGCCCTACACCAGGCTGGTCATTGACAAAATAGTGCCGGCGGGGGCAGCGGAGGCAAAGCCAATAAAGAAGACACGCCGCACGAAAAAAGAGGTAAAAGCCGATGGCGCATAAAAAGGGAGGCGGCACCAGCCGCAACGGTCGCGATAGCCAGAGCCAGCGGCTCGGCATCAAGAGGTACGCCGGAGAGGCGGTCAATGCCGGGACCATCCTGGTTCGCCAGCGGGGAACCCTCATTCATCCCGGCAACAATGTCGGTGTGGGCAAAGACCACACCCTCTTTGCCCTTATTGACGGTGTGGTCAAATACGAGCCCGCCAACAAAAACCGCAGAAAGGTCAGCGTTTACGCCAGCTAATACCATGAAGGAAAAGCTCCACCCCAAATACTATGACGATGCCGAGGTCATCTGCTCCTGCGGCCACAAGTTCACCACCGGCTCCACCAAGAAGCAGTTGAAGGTTGAGGTGTGCAGCAACTGCCACCCGTTTTTCACCGGCGAGCGCCGCATGCTGGACACCACAGGACGTGTGGAGCGGTTCAAGAGGCGCTACAAGCTGGAAGGTTAGGAATATCACGGTGAGGCAAGGGGCGGGCGGTATCTCGTCCGCTCCTTTTTCTTTACCCATGGCTGAGAAAAAGAAATTCAACTACGGCGGACAGGCAGTAATTGAAGGGGTGATGATGCGGGGGCGCAAGGCCACGGTGACGGCGGTACGCCAACCGGGCGGCAGTGTGGTGATGGACATCCAGCCCATATCCTCCGCATACTCCGGCCGGATGCGGCGCATCCCCCTGCTGCGCGGCGTCATTGTCCTGATTGAGTCCCTGGTGCTGGGCACAAAAAGCCTCTACTACTCCGCTAATATGGCCATGGCGGAGGAAAAAGAAGAGATACCCAGCAGGGCCATCTGGGGCATGGTGGCCCTGGCGCTAGTCTTAGTGGTGGCCATCTTCTTTCTTGCCCCGCTCTTCCTCACCAGACTAGCCAACCCGCTTATCCCCAACCCCGTCACCTTCAACATCGTAGAGGGTATCATCAGGCTGGCCATCTTTATCGCCTATCTCAAGGTAATATCGCTCCTGCCCGACATCAAGCGGGTCTTTGCCTACCACGGCGCCGAGCACAAGACAGTCAATGCCTACGAGGCGGGGGTGCCGCTGGAGGTAGATGACATCAGAAAGTACAGCACGGCGCACACGCGCTGCGGCACCAATTTCCTGCTGGTGGTCATGGTCATCGCCATCCTGGTCTTCACCTTTATCGGGCGCCCTGTCTTCTGGCTGATGGTACTCTCCCGTATCGTCCTCATCCCGGTGATTGCCGCCCTCGGCTATGAGTTCATCTATTTCAGCGCCAGACACGAGCACAACCGGCTGGTCAGGATACTTATGGCCCCGGGGCTACTCCTCCAGTCACTGACGACCGGGGAACCTGACGATAGGCAGATGGAGGTGGCCATCGCCGCCCTGAAAAAGGCCGTGGAAATTGACCAGGAAGAGGCAGTGCCTATCCCTTCCGCCTAGTCTAAATCATCCCCGGACATCTCCTGGAAGAAGCAGGTCGGCTGACCGGTATGGCACACCGGCCCCAGGGGATGTGCCTTGACCAGGATGGTATCGCCATCGCAGTCCCGCCACACCGAGCGCACCATGAGGCGATTACCCGATGTTGCCCCCTTATGCCAGAGCTCCTTACGGCTGCGGCTGTAGAACCAGACCTCGCCGCTTTCAAGTGTGCGACGAAGGGAAGCCTCGTTCATATAGCCGAGCATCAGCACCTCGCCGGTATCGGCGTCCTGCACCACCGCCGGGATAAGGCCCTTTTTATTAAACTTCAAATCACTCACAAGATACACCCCTACTCCCGGTTGATTTCCTCCAGCGCCTGCTTCAGGTTGATATTACCGGTATAGATTGCCCGGCCAACTATGGCACCTTCGGCACCGAGCTTCTTCAGCATCCTGAGATGGTTCAGTGACGCGATGCCGCCGGAGGCAATCACCGGCAACCTGACGGTATCAATCAACTCGGAGATAGCCGCGAAATTGGGCTCCGTCAGGGTGCCGTCGCGGCTGATGTCGGTGTAGATGAAGCGCCTCACCCCTAGGCGCGCCATAGCCTCCGCCAGCTTCACCGCCGTCAGCCCCGTATCCTTGAGCCAGCCGTGGGTGGCCACGTGCCCCTCGCGGGCATCAATGCCCACGATGATAGATTCCTGGAAGCGGCGGCATGCCTCCCTCACCAGGCCGGGGTCTTCCACCGCCGCCGTACCCAGAATCACACGCTCAATGCCGGCCTTAAGCAGCGCCTCAATCGTCTCCAGACGGCGGATGCCGCCACCCAGCTGAATGGGAACCAGCACCGCCTTGGCCATCTCCCTGATGATACCCATATTGCGGACTTCGCCGGAGGCCGCCCCGTCCAGGTCAACAATATGCAGACGGGGCACCCCCATAGACTGCCACTTCAGGGCTACATCCAGTGGGTCATCAGAGAAGACCGTCTCCCGGCTATAATCGCCCTGGTAGAGGCGGACGCATCGTCCCTCTTTCAGATCTACGGCTGGTATTATCTCTATCTCTCTAACCCCTTTGCTTTGCGGTAACGGGAATATTATAGCATCCGAGTTAGGGTAGAGACAATTTACCTCTTATTTTCCCCTAGCGCCTGCTTTGCCTTCTCCAGGCATTTGCTGGCCTCGGCCATGCTGTCGGCAGCCCGCAAGAGCTGCCCAGCGACACCACCGGCAAGTGAGGCGGCCTTATCCGCCCAGTCGCGGAACTCCTCCTCATGCTCCCGGTTATGCTCCAGCCAATAGTCCAGCAGGGTAGCCAGCTTTTGCGGTACGTCTTTCATCAGCAACCACCCTACTTTTTAAGGTATTTCTCCGGGTCTTTATCAAAGGCCTTCTTGCAGCCCACGGCGCAGAATGAGTATTTCTGCCCTTTGTACTCGGAAGTAGCCGCCGCCTTGCCTTCATCAACCTTCATCTTACAGACCGGGTCAATCGCTGTTGCCATAATAACACCTCCTTCGTTCACTAGGTAAACTTAGGCGGCCTGAAGCCCCTCAGGCGCAGCGAGTTGGAGACCACCGTCACCGAGCTGGCCGCCATGGCCGCCGCCGCCAGAATCGGGTTTAGGAAGCCGTAGCTACCCAGGATAAAGTGCAGCCCCGAGGGGACACCGGCATGGCCGAAGGCAAGATAGAGTATGCCCGCCGCCACCGGGATGAGGGCCACATTATAGGCAAAGGCCCAGAAGAGGTTCTGCCGGATGGTCCTCATGGTGCGGCGGCTGAGGGCTATGGCCGCGACGATGCCGTTTAGGTCGCCGCCGGTCAAGGTAATGTCCCCTGTCTCCATAGCCACATCGGTGCCGGTGCCGATGGCGATACCGACATCGGCCTGGGCCAGCGCCGGGGCGTCGTTAATGCCATCGCCCACCATGGCCACCAACTTGCCTGCCCCCTGGAGTTTCTTGACCTCCCCCGCCTTATGCTCCGGCAGCACCTCAGCCAGGACACGGCCAATACCCGCCTCGCGGGCGATGGCCTCGGCGGTACGCCGGTTATCACCGGTGACCATGCCCACCTCAATACCCATACGGTGCAGCCGGGCCACTACTTCTTTAGCCCCCGGCTTGAGGGTATCCGCCAGGGCGATAATACCCGCCACCCCACCACCCACCCCCAGGAACATCACTGTACGGCCCTGCGACCAGAGGCCATCCGCCTTCGTCTCCAGTTCGCCCGGGGAAAGTCCGTTATCTTTTATCAGCTTAAGATTGCCGAGTATGACCCTTTTACCATCTATGACCGCCTCGGCGCCATGACCCGGTATGGCCTTGAAGTCCGCCGACGACAACAGCGCTAATTTCCTCCCCGCCGCCGCCCTGACGACAGCCTGGCCGAGGGGGTGCTCCGAGTCGTGCTCTGCCGAGGCCGCCAGCCTCAATACCTCTTCCTCACTAGAGGGAGGCACAGCGATAATATCCGTTACCTGAGGCTCACCCCGGGTTAGGGTGCCTGTCTTGTCCAGGAGCACCGTATCTACCTTATGCAGCCTCTCCAGCGTCGCGGCGCTGCGGATGAGGACGCCATGCTCGGCCCCCTTGCCCGTGCCCACCATAATCGCCGTCGGCGTGGCCAGCCCCAGGGCACAGGGGCAGGCGATGATGAGGACAGCGATGGCATTGAGGAGGGCGAAGGTGAGGGAGGGGGGCGGCCCGGCGAAGTACCAGATGATAAAGGTAATAGCAGCGACAGCGATGACCGCCGGCACAAAGTAGCTGGCGATAATATCGGCCAGGCGCTGGATGGGTGCCTTGCTCCCTTGGGCCTCCTCTACCAGCCGGACGATGCGCGCCAGGGCGGTGTCCTTACCAATGCGGGTCGCTTCAAACTGGAAGCTGCCCGTCTTATTGATGGTGGCGCCGATAACCTCATCGCCCGGTTTCTTCTCCACTGGCAGGCTCTCGCCGGTAATCATGGACTCATCCAGACTGGGACTGCCCTGCCAGATAACCCCGTCCACAGGTACCCTTTCCCCCGGCCTTACCAGGATGAGGTCGCCTACCTGGACATCAGCGACGGGGATTTCTATCTCTTTGCCGTCACGAATAATTAAGGCCGTCTTCGGCTGCATACCGATGAGCTTTTTGATAGCCGCCGAGGCCTGCCCCTTAGCCCGCGCCTCAAGGAATCTCCCCAGCAGAATCAGGGCGATAATCGTGGCCGAGGTATCAAAGTACAGCTCGGGGGCCATGCCCCCGATGGTCAGCGCTTGCGGAAAGACAGCGGCCACGGCGCTGTAGAAATAGGCGGCGGAGGTGCCGACGGCAATCAGGGTATTCATATCAGCGGTGCGGTGGCGTAGCGCCCCCCAGGCCCCCCGGTAGAAACGCCACCCCGCCCAGAATTGTACCGGCGTGGCCAGCGCCCATAATAAATATGGCTTCCCCGCAAAAGAAGGTGTTAACCACATTAACGCCATAATGGCGGCGGCGATAACCACCGCTACGATAAATCGGTTCCTTACCCCAGCCACCTCCTTCCGGGAGGCCTCGTCAATATCCTGTGGCGTCTCCGCTTCCGCCCCCAGCTCATAGCCCGCCTCTGTCACCGCACGGCGCATCTCGGCAACATCCGTACCCTCCAGGTATTCCACCGTGGCCTTCTCCGAGGCCAGGTTGACACTGGCCGAGACTACCCCCCTCACCCCGGACAAGGCCTCCTCAACACGGGCCACACACGAGGCACAGGTCATGCCGACGATATGGATACTGGCCTTCTGTGTTTTTTGGTTCTTCTCTGCCATGCCCTAGCCCCTATAACACCTAATTGTATTATAGTATATTCCAGGTACAGACTGATGTATATGACCTATATCTCCATGCTATAATAGGTCGTACATGGACGATAAAAGCCTGCAAATGTTGGAGTTCCCCCGCATCAGGGAGATACTCGCCAGCTTCACTTCGTTCTCGGCCAGCCGCGAGCTGGCGCTAGGCCTGATGCCACAGCATGACCACGGGCGCATCTCCCGGCTCCTCAACCAGACAGAGGAGGCACGCCGGCTCATTGACGCCGAGCATGGCTTTAACATCGGGGGTGTCCTGGACATAGGCGAGGCGGCCAGGATGGCGGCGCTGGACAGCGTTCTGGAACCGCCGAGCTTCCTGGAAATCCAGCAGACCCTGGGTGCCCTCCACCAGCTGCGCCGCAGCCTCAGCCCCTATGCCGAAGACTACCCCCTGCTCTGGGAAATCGTCGGTAATATCGTGGAGCTAAAGCAGCTTGAGAAAAACATCGCCCGCTGTATTGACATCTCCGGAGAGGTCCGGGACACAGCCTCGCCGGCCCTGGCCACCATCCGCCAGCAGCTGAGAGAGACGCGTCGGCAGATTACCGAGCGCCTGGAGGCCGTTATCAACTCCCCCAAGGGGCGGCGGCTCCTCCAGGAAGATATTATTACCGAACGGGAGGGGCGCTACGTTGTCCTGGTCAAGACCGAGTGCCGCCACGAGCTCAAGGGCATTGTCCACGACATCTCCAACACCGGCGCCACCGTATTTATGGAGCCGACGGTGACGGTGGGGCTGGGCAATGCCCTGAGGGAGCTGGTGGCTGAGGAGAAGCACGAGGTAGAGAAGATACTGAGGGCGCTGAGCGCCGAGGTCGGGGAGCACGAGGGAGAGATTAATAAAAACATCGCCCTAGCGGCGGAGCTTGACCTGGCGCTGGCCAAAGCCAGGTATGCCCAAAGGCTCAGGGCGGTAGAGCCCGATATTACCGATGAGAGCCAAGGCTACCTTATCAAGCTAATTGAGGCCAGGCACCCCCTCCTCGGCGAAAAGGCCGTGCCCTTCTCCCTGGAAATGGGCCAGGATTTCTCCGTCCTGGTCATTACCGGCCCCAACACCGGTGGCAAGACCGTCACCCTGAAGACAATCGGGCTGCTCAGCCTCATGGCGCAGGCGGGCATGGCCATCCCGGCCTCAGGGGAGAGCCGTCTACCCATCTTTGACAGCATCTTTGCCGATATCGGCGACGAGCAGAGCATTGAGCAGACCATCTCCAGCTTCAGCTGGCATATGGGCAATATCGTCCGCATCATCCGGGGGGCCACGGGCAGAAGCCTGGTGCTCCTGGACGAGTTGGGCACCAGCACCGACCCCGCCGAGGGCTCGGCGCTGGCCAGGGCCATACTGCACTCATTCCTGGCACGGGGGACGCTCACTGCGGCCACCACCCATTACAGCGACCTGAAGGCCTTCGCCCATATCACCCCGGGGTTTGAGAACGCCTCGCTGGAGTTTGACCCGGTAACGCTGGCACCCACCTACCGCCTGACCGTGGGCCTCCCCGGTGGCAGCAACGCCATGGCCACAGCGGCGCGGCTAGGCCTGCCAGCAGAGATTATCAGCGAGGCCAGGGGCATGCTGACCGAGGGCAGCCAGGAGCTGGAGTCCCTGCTGGCCAGCCTGATGAAGGAAAAGCAGCAGCTGGCCTCGCTCCACCGCGAGCTGGCTGCCGAAAAAGATAGACTGGCCCGGCAGAACGCCGAGCTTGAAAAAGCCAGACAAAAACTAAAGGACGAGGAAGTCCAGGCCATCCGTGAGGCACGGGACCAAATCGTGCGCGAGGCGGCGGGGCTTCATAAGGAGCTCCGCCAGGCGGCGGCCAAGCTGCGCAAGGAAAAGTCAGCCGCCGGGGTGGAAGAGGCACGGCAGGTCCTGGCCACCGTGCAGCAGCAGCTGGACAGCGAGGCCTGGCAGACACCAGCCTCGCCCGCCGCGGAGGGTGGTGTCGCGCTTAAGGTCGGGGACAATGTCTGGATAAAAGAGGCCGGACTGACGGCGACGGTGCTCTCCATATCAGGGGAAACGCGGGAGGTGGAGGTGCAGGCGGGGCGCACCCGGATGCGGCTAGGGCAGGACGGGGTGGAAAAGACATTGGCATCACCCAACATCCCCCCACCATCCGCTTCAATAAGAACGCCGGTCACCCGGACGACCCCGCTTGAGCTTGACCTGCGCGGAAAGCGTGCCGACGAGGTGGAGCCGATGCTGGATAGCTACCTCAATGCCGCCGCCAGGGACAATATCAGCGAGGCACGCATCATCCACGGCTTCGGCACCGGCACCGTACGCAGTATTGTGCGGGATTTTCTCGCCTCCCACCCCCTGGTAAAGTCCTTCCGCTCCGGTGAGCGCGGCGAGGGCGGCGACGGCGTGACCATCGTCAGGCTGTAGCGAAGATGATAACACGGCGCTTCATTCAACGTGCAAAGATGCTCGCCTTCCTTGAGGAGCTAGAGGAAGCCCCCGCCGGCGGGATACGCTCACTCTACCTGCCCCATGAAGAGGTGGAAAATACCCTGCCAGTGATGCCAACGGAGCTGGCTGCGCCTGCCGCCAAATCGCCGACCGGCGCCGTCCTCTTCCAAGGCCACGATGTAAGCTATCTCATCCTGCCGCCCTTCCCGATTACGGAAAAATCAACTACCCCGGAATTTTTTACCAGGCCACTGAGTTCGCTCCTTCAACGCGATTACATGATTGCCCTGGTGCTGGTACGGCTGGGGGCCTACGCCATCGGCATCAGCCAGGGAGACGACATCGTCAGCAGCAAGGTAGGTACGGGCAATATCCACGGGCGGCACCGCCAGGGCGGCTCATCGGCACACCGCTTTGAGCGCCACCGCGACAAGCAGATTGAATATTTTTTTACCCGTGTCTGCCAGCACGCCCGGGAGCAGCTTGAGCCGCAGGCGAGGTCGCTGGACTACATCGTCTACGGGGGCGCCCGGACGACGCTGCAACTTCTTCTCAAACAGTGTTCCTTTCTGGAAAGACTCGCCACGCCGGCCCTGCCCCCCATGCTGGACATACCGGAGCCACGCCGAGCGACGCTGGAAACATCCCTAAGGCGCCTCTGTTCAAGCACGGTGCTGGAGTGGCGGGAGGACTAGGCACCCGCCATAAGTCTTTTCAGCATCTCTATCGCCGGCGGCAGCACCTCGCCGATGGCCTCGGCAAAGCGCAGGTGGGCGCGCCCGTCAAAGGGGGTCCCGCCCCGGTTGATGATGACCAGCCTCGCCCCGGCCTCAAGGGCTATAGCCGGTATATCCGCCGCCGGGTAGACGACCAAAGTGGAGCCGGCGACAATAAAAAGGTCGCTTTTCCCGGCGTGGTGGTAGGCATCGGACAAGTCCTTGCGAGGCAGGGCATCCCCGAAATTGACCACGCTTGATTTCAAGCTGCCGCCACAGAGCGGGCAGACGGTCTGGTCATCAAACCTGTCCAGGACGAAATCACACTCGGTACAGCGGTCCTTGGTGATGTTGCCGTGCAGCTCCGCCAGCAATTCCGGGCGAATGCCCGACCTCAGGTGGAGGTTGTCCACGTTCTGGGAGATGAGGAAAGACAATTTGCCCAGGTTCTGGAGCTCAGCAATGGCCAGGTGCCCCGCATTGGGCTTGACGCCGGCGAAGTCGCTGGGCGGCGTGGTCAGCCCCTTGTCCCGGCGTGTCCACAGACCATCAGGCCCGCGGAAGTCGCGCAGCCCCGACTCGGTGCTGATGCCGGCGCCGGTGAAGACCACGAGATACTTTGCTTCAAGCATCCACCGGGCCAGGGTACTAATCCTTTCTTCTAATTCCGTCATAACGACTTACCTCCTACCTTCCGTGAGGGATGGAGGTAGCCGTTCTCCTTATACCACCGCAGCGTGTCAACCAGCGTCTCCCGGAACGGGCGCGGCTGGTAGCCGAGCTCGCGCTTAGCCCTCTCATGGCTGATGTGCCTGTTGCTACATAGTGCCCTCAGGGAAACGCTGGTATAGAGCGGCTCCCTGCCGTTGAGGTAGCTGAAAGCCCTGACGATGGGGGCACCCAGGCGCGCCAGCCACAGCGGCAGCACGACCCGGGTGGGCGCCACGCCAGTAATCCCCGACACCATATTAGCGATTTCCCGAACCGATACCCAGTGCCCCGAGAGGAGGTACCTGGCGCCCTTTGGCGCCAGCTCTTCCGCCCGCAGGGCACCCTCAACGACATCGCGCACGTCTACCCAGTCAAAGCCCCCGGAAACCAGCGCCGGCAGCCGGTGCCGGGCCATGGACAGCAGGGCCTCACCGAAATAAGACAGCTGGTAGTCATAGGGGCCGATAATGGCCGTAGGATTGATGATGATAGCATCCAGGCCGCGCTCTATGCCGCGCCGTACCTCAAGCTCCGCCGCCGCCTTGGAGCGGTCATAGGGCGGGCAGCGCCGCGATGTCACCAGCGGGCGCGACTCATCCACCGGCACACCCATAGGCTCCTGCACTAGGGCGTGGATGGAGCTGAAGTGGACGAGGCGGTGTACCCCGCAGCCCAGGCAGGCCTCCACCACATGCCTTGTACCGAAGACATTGACCGCCTCTACCCTCGGCCAGTCATCCATGGCCAGCGAGATAGTCGCCGCCAGGTGATAGACAACCTCGGCACCCCTGAAGGCTCTGTAAAGGGATGCAACGTCACAGACATCGCCCACGACTATTTCGGTGTCCAGCCCGGCGACAGCCAGGCTGTTGATATGAACCAGGGAGCGCGTGGGGCGGCCCTTGGCCAACAGGGCACGTACCAGGGCAGCACCGACATGCCCGGAAGCTCCGGTAACTACTGCCGTCATCGGCCCTATTATAGCATAGCCCCTCTAGGCACAGACAGAACTACTTCACATCCGGCACAATCTTGACGAAGAGGTGCCGGTTTCTCGGCCCGTCAAATTCGCAGAAGAAGATGCCCTGCCATGTCCCCAGCACCAGCCCCCCGTCCTCTATCAAGAGCGTCAAAGAGCTGCCCACCAGGCTGGCCTTGATATGCGCCGGCGCGTTCCCTTCGGTATGGCGGTAGCCCCCGTGCTGGGGCACCATGGCCTCAAGCTGCGCCTTGATGTCCTCCACAACATCCGGGTCGGCGTGCTCGTTCGCGGTAATGCCGGCGGTGGTATGGGGAACAAAGAGATGGCAGACGCCGCTCTTAATGCCGCCAGTCCTGACGATATTCCCCACCTCCAGGGTAATATCCCGGAACTCCACCCTGGCTCTCGTTTTTATGTCAATTTTTTGAATCAAGGCGGCACCTCAAATTAGCTGATTTTTCATCTATCCTACACCTTACAAAACCGTATGGCAATCCCAGCTTCAACCTCACCCCCTTTATCCCCCTCTCCTAAAAGGAGAGGGGGAATACATTTAAAGAGGGGCTAACGCCCCTCTAGAACTCCCCGGTTGGGCTCAGTGTCGGTAATCTCCGCAGACTCAAGTAGAAATATCTGGGATAGTCTCTCATTGCCTGTCTTCATAATGTGAAATAGAGAAGCTCATAGTAGTGTCAGCCCCTGTATCCTTACGGGGAATTGTAGAGGGGGCAACGCCCCCTCTTTCTTTTTCACCCCCTTCCCTTCCCAAGGGAAGGGGGCAGGGGGATAGGTTGCCCCCAAACCACCTTGACCCGCCATACGAAAGCGGTTAAACTATTAATAGTAGAGGTTTTTTATGCCGATATATGAATATATCTGCCCTGAGTGTAGCACCAAATTTGAGATGTTACGCCCCTTGAGCCAGGCGGACAAAGATGCCCCCTGTCCCAAGTGCCACAAGAGTGCCCGGCGCCAGATGTCCACCTTCGCCTGCTTCAGCAGCAACGCCGGGGCGCTCACCAGGATATCCGGCACCGGCAGCACCTGCTCCAGCTGCGGCTCAAATAGCTGCAGCACCTGCGGTCACTAGTTTAAGGAGGTGCCAACCCCTTGACTGGCCCGCGGAGAAAATGAAGTCACCCCGTTTTGACACGGCGCCCCAAAGCTGATAACCTTTTACTGATCAATCACTTAGAAACAGGTGGTCGCCATTACGAGCACGGAGCCGGCCAACAAAACAAAACCTGTCCCCCTCCGCTGGACGTATATCCTGCTGCCCGCCGCCATCCTTCTCCTCTCCATAATCCTAGCGGCCGGCCTTTACCCGCAGCTCCCCGCCGAGGTGGCCTACCGCTTTGCCGACGGTACCCCGGACGGATGGCTTAGCCGCGCTGCCTTTACCACCTGGGCCATAGCCCTGCAGCTTGCCCTGTCGCTCCTCAGCCTGGTGGTCGTTTCGGTAGCGGCCTTGGCCGTCAGGCAGCTGCCGGAAAGCGCCCTGACGAGGAGGCTACTCGCGGTCATGGGCAATATCGTGGTGCTGCCCCAGCTCATCATCGCCTTTGCCATGCTGGATATTTTCCTTTACAATATCTATCAAATACAGCTTTTACCTATCTGGGTCTTTGCCCTGATGGTTATGGTACTGGGCGGCACTATCTTGGCCGTATTCTTTATCCAGGCCATCAGGCAGGTAAGCGGGCAGCCCGGTAAAAGCCCCCAGGAGTAATTGACATGACAGAAAAAACTGGCAAGGTCAGCATGGAAAAGCTGGTCTCCCTCAGCCAGCGGCGCGGCTTTATCTTCCCCTCAAGCGAGATATACGGGGGGCTCTCCAGCTGCTGGGACTACGGGCCGGTGGGCGTGGAGCTGAAGCGTAACATCAAGGAGGCCTGGTGGCGCGCTGTGGTGCAGGGGCGCGACGACATGGTGGGGCTGGATACCAGCATCCTGATGAACCCCAGGGTCTGGGAGGCCAGCGGGCACGTCAAGAGCTTCTCCGACCCCCTCGTGGAGTGCAAGAGCTGCCACCAGCGCTGGAAGGCCGACGACCTGAAGGAAAATAAGTGTCCCGCCTGCGGCGGCGAGCTCACCGAGCCGCAGCGGTTCAACCTGATGTTCAAGACCTTCATGGGGCCGGTGGAGGATGCGGCTAGTATCGTCTACCTGCGCCCAGAGACGGCCCAAGGCATCTTCGTCAACTTCGCCAACGCCGTCAACACCAGCCGCAAGCGCCTGCCTTTCGGCATCGCCCAGATAGGTAAGTCCTTCCGCAACGAGATTACCACCGGCAACTTCATCTTCCGCAGCCGGGAGTTTGAGCAGATGGAGATTGAGTTCTTCGTCAAGCCGGGGACAGACCAGCAATGGTTTGAGTACTGGATTGAAGAGCGCCTCAACTGGTATGTCGGATTGGGCATTAAAAAGGAAAACCTCAAGCTGCGCCAGCATGAAAAGAGAGAATTAGCCCACTACGCCCGCGTCTGCTACGACATCAACTACAAGTTTCCCATGGGCTGGGCGGAGCTTGAGGGCATTGCCAACCGGGGCGACTACGACCTCAGTCAGCACATGACCTCAAGCGGCAAGAGCCTGACCTACTACGACGAGGAAACCAAGGAGCAGATTATCCCCTGCGTCATTGAGCCTTCGGCCGGCGTTGACCGCACCGTGCTGGCCCTCCTCTGCGATGCCTATGACGAGGAGCCTGACAAGGACGAAATAAGGGTGCTCTTCCACTTCCACCCCGATATTGCCCCCATCAAGGTGGCTGTCCTGCCCCTGAGCCGGAAGGAAAACCTGAACGCCCTGGCCAAAGACGTCTACGCCCAGCTGCGTCCCTGCTTCGTCACTCAGTATGACGATACCCAGAGCATCGGCCGGCGCTACCGCCGCCAGGACGAGCTAGGCACGCCATTCTGCGTCACCATTGATTTCCAGTCTCTGGAGGACAACATGGTCACCATCCGCGAGCGCGACAGCATGAACCAGATACGCGTCCCCATCGCCGCGCTACGAGATACCCTCCAGAAAAAGCTCGCCGGCGAGGACATCCTCGTCCTGCCCGAAGGCGGCAAGGTGTGGAAACGGGGGGGGAGAAGAGGGAGCTTGAGGGGCGCTTAGCCCCTCAAATAAACTATCTTCCCCCTTCCCCAAGGGGAAGGGGGAAAAAGGGGGATGGGGTCTAAATGAAAATCCTCCATTTCGCGGACTTGCACCTCGGCATTGAAAACTACGGGCGCATTGACCCGGCCACCGGGCTTTCCTCGCGCCTTAGCGACTTTCTTGCGGCCCTTGACCAGGTGGTGGACTATGCCCTGGAAAACAAAATAGACCTCGCCCTCTTCTGCGGCGATGCCTACAAGACCCGCGAGCCCAGCCCCACCCAGCAGCGGGAGTTCGCCCGGCGCATCAATAGACTGGCCACCGCCGGTATCCCCATATTTCTCCTTATCGGCAACCACGACCTGCCCAACGCCGTCGGGCGCGCTACCGCCACCGAGATTTTTGGCACCCTGGCGGTAAAAAACGTCTACGTCTCCGCCAGTCACCCCGATACCTATAAAATACCGACGGCCAGCGGCATCGTGCAAGTCGTCTCCCTGCCCTGGCTGCGGCGCAGCCCCCTGCTCAGTAAAGAGGACACCCGGAATATGGGCCTTGAGGAGATTAAAGAGAGGCTCCAGCAGGCGCTCACCCAAGCCATCGCCGTAAAGGCCGCCGCCCTTGACCCCACCCTACCCGCCGTACTGGCCGCCCATGTCTGGGTAGCCGGTGCCAAGGCAGGTTCCGAAGGTATGATGATAATAGGCCAAGAGCCAGCCGTACTATTGAGCAACATCGCCCTGCCGGCCTTTGACTACGTGGCCCTGGGGCATATCCACAAACACCAGGTCCTCTCCGAAAATCCACCGGTGGTCTATGCCGGCAGCCTGGGGCGCGTTGACTTCAGCGAGGAGAACGAGGAAAAAGGATTTTGCGTAGCCGAAATCACCACTGATGCTACGGGCCAGAGGCATACCTCCTTCGCCTTTCACCCTGTTAAAGGGCGCCGTTTCCTCACCATCAATGTCGCCCTAGAGGCAGAGGACACCGACCCTACCGCCACTGTCCTTAGGGCTATCACCGCACAGGGTGACAAGGTGAGGGAGGCCATCGTGCGCCTGAACATCAGCCAGCCGGAACAAATATCCGGCCAGCTCCGGGACAGCGAGCTCCGGCAGGCCCTGGGGGAGGCCCATAACTTCACCATCACCCGGGATATAAAAAGGGAGGCGCGCCTGAGGCTGGGCAGCACCGCCGAAGAATTAACACCCCTGGAGGCCCTGAAGAAGTACCTGGAATCAAAGAAGGTATCCCCGGAACATCAGAAGACCTTGCTTGAGTACGGGGGAAAGCTCGTCGGGGAAAAAGTCTAGCTTTTCCTGGCATCCCACAGGAACACCGAGGTTACCAGTGTTACCGCAGTGACCGCAATCGCAGCAATATTAAAGCAGGCATCAAAGCCCCAGCGGTCAATAATCTGCCCGACAAAGGGAGCGAAGACGCCCCCCGTATACTGCATGGTGGAATAATAGACGCCGTAAATGGTGGAGCGGCGCTTGGCCGAGACCTGGCCCATAATAAAGACCTCGGTCGGGGCCATCCGCAAAGCCATGTTCGTGCCTATAATAAAAAGTATGGCATAGAAGCCGAACCCGAGCGTAGACAACTTTAGACCGAAGATAAGAAGACCGCTGAGGAGGCCCGTAGCGATGATGACCCGCACCGTGCCGATGCGGTCGGAGAGATAGCCCCCGACAGGACTTGCCCAGATACCGGAGAAATAGACCAAGGACATCAGCGAGGCCGCTGCCGCCTTGGTAGCCCCCAGCTTGACCATGTACAGAGGCAGGGCAGCAATAGCGGAGGTGCTGAAGCCGCCACCCAGCACCACCATGATTAAAAAGGCCACGAGCCGCCGCACGTTTCCCTTGGGCGGCGGTTTTTCCTCAGCATATCCCTCGGTTACCCTCTGCACATGGGCTTTACCCCCACGCCGCGTCAGGTAGATATAGAATATCAGGCCGTACACCGCCGTGGGCACCGCCAGCACTAGGAAAGAGCCACGCCACCCCCAGATACCGACAATAGCCCCAGCCACAAGAGGCGCCAGGAAGAAGCTGGAATTTCCACCAATAAGGTGAAGCCCCAGTGCCCGGCCACGCTGGTTCGGCTCCACAGATGCCGAAATCAGAGGGGTAGCCGCCGGGTGATAGCCCCCAGACAAAAGCCCCATAAGCGCCAAGCAGGCAAGCAGCATCACATAGGTATGGGAGATACCAACAAGCACACCAGCCACAGCCACCCCAAGAATACCAATGATAATCAGGACGGTCGGTCCGATGCGGTCGGCCAGCCAGCCGGCCGGCAGCTGCCCCGTCGCCGCGGAAATAGAGAACGCCGAGGTTACAGACATGGTCTGGGTGTAGTTCAGGCCAAACTCCCGTTGGATAGCCGGCAGAAGCGGCGTCGGTAGCGCCGTCAGCAGGTGGTGGGCACAGTGGGCCAGGATAAAGAGCGGGAGCGAGCTTAGGAAGAAAGAACGGCGTTCGGGTTCTTTAATGGAGGTATCCTTTCTAGCTCGGCCTGCAAGGGCATATCTTCACAGGTTGGAAGATGCCCTAGGTGTCATTTGGCTATCCTCTGGAAGATTTTTATCTCCGGTATCGTACTGTTCCCCGAGGAGGCCACCCTTTGCTCGGAGCTGTAGACCAGCTCGTAATCCTCTACCGCCTCCAGGGGTATTGGGCTAATGAAGGGGCTCTTACCCGCCACGACATGGTTAGTCGCCCCTTCCTTTTTTACATAGTCAAGCGCCTCCTGGTAGCTATCAAACTCCTGGAAGTCGGTAATTACCCTGTATTTATTGCCATCGCGGCCGGTCACTTCCTTGTAGGTTACTACAACAGGGTTACCATTGGCCACGGCCTGGCCATCAAAGTTGTAGAGCCTGACCAGCAGGGTGCGGTAATAGGCCGGGTACAATAACTGTACAATTTGATATTTGCCTTCTGAGTCTTGGTAGTAGTAGGTATCGTAATACCTGGACTCTTCCCGCCCCGCCCAGGTAACCACCGCATAGAACTTGCTGGTAGGCATATCAATATCGGCGACAATGTAGGCAGAGCCCATCTCCTCCGCCATACCCCTAGCCTGAACCTCGCTGTCGGCTAAGAAGAGCCCGGCCACCCTCTTTATGGCCGCCGGGTCCTGGGCCGGGTTGGCGTTGGGTATGCGGTGGGCGACGCGCGTAATCCAGTAGCCGTAGTCCCACCAGGCTGTCACGGCATAGGCCGAGGCCGGGTACTGGTAGCCCGGTTCGTAGAGTCTGTAATAGGCATCGGGGTCACCCAAGGGTTCGGGCGTATTGTCTTTCAGCCACTCAAGGGAGCTCTGCCAGGCATCTGATAAGACATAGGGCGCCGGTGCCGCCGTCTCCTGAGACTTGGAAATATTCCAGAAGAAAACGAAGAAAAAGACCACGATGATGGCCAAAACCATATTGATATGGTAGATAGTAATACCGCGGCCTTCTCTCTTTATCTTTTTCTTTGATGTTTCTGCCTTGGCTACGGC
>Ga0315280_10001486_pt1 | contig 40201 bp, 34 predicted proteins | sample YL17G06_40_MG_FD_203697 | JGI IMG/M metagenome (GOLD analysis project Ga0315280, IMG submission 203697) | Sediment microbial communities from Yellowstone Lake, YNP, Wyoming, USA - YL17G06_40 | ecosystem: Environmental > Aquatic > Freshwater > Lake > Sediment | place: USA: Wyoming | collected...
TTAATCGGTCTTCCTTCGTTCATAAAGATGCCAGAGAGCAATTTGAAATCAGAGTTCACAAAAGATTGATTGATATTTTAAATCCCAATCCAAAAGTTATCGATGCCCTGATGAGTTTAAATTTACCGGCCGGAGTGGATATTGAAATCAAAATGTAGCCATCATGCGAATTTTGATGCGAATTTTATGCTAATTATGCGAATAAAAATAATGAAGATTGAAATTCACACAAATTAACATTAAAATTAAATTGACTAGTCTAGGTTATCTGAAAAGCTGGGCTAGTGCCCAGTTTTTCATTCGCAAATTCGCATTATTCGCATTGAATTCGCATCCTAATTCGTATGGTTTACTATGAAGTTTATCCTTGGAAAAAAATTGAAAATGAGTCAAATATTTGATGAAAAAGGAAATCAAATTCCGATAACTTTAATTGAGGCCGGTCCTTGTTTTGTGACCCAAATAAAATCAAAAGAGAAAGATAAATACCCGGCTTTACAGATTGGTTTTGAAAAAATTGAAAAGGCAAAAACTCCAACCCCCCCACCACCCTCCCGCCCAAAGGGCGGGCCCCTAATTAAAAAAACAATGGGAGGAAAAGAATTTAAATATTTAAAAGAATTTAGATTAGATGAAGCAGGAATCAAGAATTATGAATTAGGCAGTAAGATTGATGTATCAATTTTCAAAGAAGGAGATAAAGTTTCCATTTCCGGGATTTCCAAAGGTAAAGGATTTGCCGGAGCAGTGAAAAGGTTTAAAGTCGCCGGTTTTCCCAAAACTCACGGGACGAAACACGGTCTGAGAAGTATAGGTTCCATTGGTTCCAGATTCCCCCAGAGGGTGATTAAAGGAAAAAAGATGGCGGGAAGGATGGGAGGAGAAAGAGTGACAGTCAAAAAATTGAAAATTGTCAAAATTGATCCCGAGGAAAATTTGATAGCGGTGAAAGGAGCGGTGCCGGGAAGAAAGGGAACATTACTCGAAGTAAGAAGTGTGAAGTAGGAAGCGTGAAGAAAATAAAAAAAGCGGGCATTCTTGTCCGCCCGAAATATAAATTATTCGTAATTCGATTAAATTCGTAATTCGTAGGATGTTAGCAAATACTTACAATCAAAATGGAGAAAAAATTGGACAAATGAAGTTACCTTCGGAAATTTTTGATATTGAAATCAATCCGGATTTAGTTTATCAAGTGACTGTTTCCCAAATGGCAAACCTAAGAAAGACAATTGCTCATACCAAAACGAGGGGGGAAGTTTCGGGTGGGGGAAGAAAACCCTGGCGACAAAAGGGAACCGGCCGGGCAAGGCATGGTTCAATTAGATCTCCAATTTGGAGACATGGTGGGGTGGCTTTTGGGCCAAGAAAAGAAAAAATTTTCAAAAAGGAAATTCCAAAAAAAATGAGAAGGAAAGCCCTCTTGATGATTTTGAGTGCCAAGGCAAAAGAAAATTTACTAATTTTATTGGATTCTTTGAAAATTGAAAAGGCAAAAACAAAATTGATGGCAAAAATTATTGATAATTTAAAGAAAAAAATTAAAGATTTTAAAGGTAGTTTACTCATTGCCCTTCCCCAAAAAGACGAAACACTTTATCGAGCCGGTCGAAATATTCCCGATGTTGGAATTGTTGAAGCCAGAAATCTTAATGCCTTGGATTTACTTTCTTTTAAATATTTGCTAATGCCAAAAGAAACAATTAGAGTGATTAAAGAAACATTTTTAAAGTAACCTACGAAACTACGAAAAAAGTACGAAAATACGAAAGAAAAATAGATAATTTTCGTACTTTCGTAAAAATTTCGTAATTTCGTAGGAAGTTTATGCTGGAAAAAATTTTGGTTGCACCTCATATTACAGAGAAAGCAACGAATTTGGCAGAAAAAAATCAATATGTTTTTAGAGTTTGGCAAAAAGCAAACAAAAACGAAGTTAAAAAAGCAATTGAGAATTTGTATAAAGTGAAGGTGATGGATGTAAAAATTATTAATGTTCCGGCGAAAAGAAGGCGGCTGGGACGAATTTCTGGCTGGAAAAAAGGATTCAAAAAGGCGATTGTTAGAATAAAAGAAGGGCAAAAAATTGAGATAATGCCAAAATAAATAGCGACACCAATACGCAAATGACACGCGAATGTCGCGAATAAATATTAGCGTCATTCGTACAATTAGCGTATTAGCGTCGGGTTTCATGATAAAAGGAATATTAACAAAAAAAGAGCCAGAAAAAAAATTGATCAAATTTTTTAAAAAAAGAGCTGGTAGATCGAGATCGGGGGAGATTACTGTTCGCCATCGAGGCGGGGGAGCAAAACGACTTTATCGTCTTATTGACTTTGGTCAAGAAAAAATCAATATTCCAGGAAAAGTGATTGCCTTAGAATACGATCCCTATCACACTGCCTATATTGCCTTAATTCAATATCGAGATGGCGAAAAAAGATATATTTTAGCTCCTCAAGATTTAAAAGTTGAAGATGAGATTTTAATTGCTGAAAAAACTGAGCTTCGACCAGGGAGTCGAATGAAATTGAAGAATATTCCTCCTGGGACCTTAGTTCACAATATCGAGATCTCGCCCGGCCAGGGAGGAAAATTAATCAGGGGAGCAGGAACAGAAGCTAAAATTTTGGCTCGAGAAGGTGGTTATGTCCAAATCGAGATGCCTTCAAAAGAAATTCGAAAAATTCCTGAAGAATGCTTTGCTTCCATTGGTCAGGTTTCCCGTCCCGAACATCGCTTTGAAATTTTAGGCAAAGCTGGGAGAAGGCGTTATTTAAGGCAAAGACCGGTTGTCAGGGGAACTGCCATGAATCCAATGGATCATCCCCACGGAGGCCGGGGAGGAGGAAAGAGACCGATTGGTTTAAAATATCCCAAAACTCCTTGGGGGAAACCGGCTTTTGGGGTAAAGACCCGAAGAAAAAAATGGACAGACAAACTGATAATAAAAAGAAGAAAATAGTAATCATACGAATTTTAATGCTAATTTAATGCGAATTATGCCAATATACGAATTCGCATATTCGAATGATTAGCATAAAATTCGCATCTTAATTCGTATGGCACGTAGTTTAAAGAAAGGTCCTTATATTGACCAAAAAATATTGGAAAAAATTAAAAAGATTGGGAAGCCCGATCCGAAAATAGTTATCAAGACCTGGGCTCGTGACTGTATCATTTCTCCAGAAATGGTCGGTTTTACTTTCGAAGTTCATAATGGCAAAGAATTTATTCCTGTCAGAGCCACCGAAGAAATGGTTGGTCATAAATTAGGCGAATTTGCTCCGACTACCAAATTTTTTAGGCACGGAGGTAAAATCCAAAGAGAATTGGAAGCCCAGGCAGCTGAAAGAGAAACAGAAAAAATGAAACAAACTGAAAGTGGAAAATAGTTGTTAGAAATTAGAAAATGGTTATAGAAATTAGAAATTGGAAATTCGTTAACTATTTTCTATTTTCCATTTTCTATTACTAATTTCCATTTTCCAATAACTAATTTCTAATTTCCCATGGCAGTAACTGCTAAATTAAAATATCTAAGAATCGCTCCCAGAAAAGTCAGATTAGTTGCCGACTTAATCCGAGGAAAAAAAGTTTCTCAAGCTTTAAATTTCTTGGAATTTTTGCCAAAAAAAGCCGCCCCTCCCCTTTTAAAACTTCTAAAGCAAGCTATTGCCAATGCCAAAAACAATTTCCAATTGGATGAATCAAATTTATATATTTCAAAAATTTTAGTAGATGAAGGCCCAAAATTAAAAAGACAGATGCCCAGAGCCAGAGGTCAGGCTGATGAAATTTATAAAAGAACTTCCCACATTTCTTTAGTTTTGGACTCCTACCCACCCACCGCCCTCCCGCTAAAGCGGGCCCCTGAAATTGAAAAGAAACCAAAAAGGATTAAAAAAATAGAAAAAGTTGAGAAAAAAGAAAAAATCAAAAAAGTTTTAAAGGTGGAAAAACCGAAATTTAGACCCGAATTAGAAAAACCAAAACCGAAAATTGAAAAAGGCGTAAGGAGATTCTTTAGGCGAAAAGCCATTTAAAACATAATGAATAATTAATAATACATAATTAATAATCGAAGATTAAAATTGATAATTAAACGTTTCATTATATATTATTCATTTTTGATTATTAATTAAGCGAAGCGTAAATGTCACACCAAGTTCATCCCAAAATTTTTAGAATAAAAGAAATAACCGATTGGAATTCTCGCGGTTTTTATGAGAAAAGATTTTCGAATTTTCTCAAGGAAGATTTTGAAATTAGAAACTTCCTGACTAAAAAATTACCGAGAGGTGTAATCGAAAAAATTGAAATAGAGAGATCCCCAAGTAAAATCAGCGTTATTTTATTTACCGCTCGCCCCGGTTTGGTTATCGGTCGGAGGGGTGAGGGGATCGAAGCTTTAAAATCTCAATTGGAAAGAAAAATTTTAAAGAAAGACAAGAAATCTCCAATCAAAGAACTCAAAATAGAAATTATTGATGTGAAAGACCCCTGGGCCTCGGCTAGTTTAGCCGCTCAATGGATGGCACAACAAATTGAAGTCAGAGTTCCCTATCGAAGGGTTTTAAAACAGGCCTTGAGCAAAATTACGACCCGTAAAGAAGTCCAAGGAGCCAGGGTTCAGGTAGCTGGAAGATTGGATGGGGTAGAAATTGCCAGGACTGAGTGGTTAAAGGCCGGGAAATTACCTCGCCAAACCCTAAGAGCAGATATTGATTATGCCCAAGCCAGAGCTTATTGTCGATATGGAGTAGTAGGAATAAAGGTCTGGATATACAAAGGTGAGAAACTTGAGTAAGCGACGCCAATACACGAATGACACGCGAATGTCGCGAATAGATATTAGCGTCATTCGCATCAATTAGCGTATTAGCATCGGTTTATGTTATACCCAAAAAAAGTCAAACATCGAAAAGAAATGAAGGGGAGAAGCCGGGGAATTGATACCCGGGGAACGGAGTTGGTTTTTGGTGCTTTTGGTTTAAAATCCTTGGGGACTCACTGGATTACTTCTCGCCAATTGGAGGCAGCCCGGAGAATTATTATGCGCTATTTAAAAAAGGGAGGAAAGCTCTGGATTAGGATTTTTCCTCAAAAGCCAGTCACGACAAAAGGTAGTGAAAGTTCAATGGGCGGAGGAAAAGGAGGTGTTTCCCATTATGTTTTTCCAATAAAACCCGGGCGGATAATTTTTGAGTTAGAAGGAATACCAGAAAAAGAAGCCCTCGATGCTTTAAAGAAAGCCAGCGATAAGTTACCATTAAAAACGAAAATTATAAAAAAATAAAAATACGCGAATTAAAACACGAATTGTATGCGAATGAAACACGAATAAAACATTTGCATATAATTTATATATAATCCGCATATAAATTCGCGTGAAGTCTACTGAGTTACAAAAAAAGTCAAAAACTGATTTGGAAAAACTTTTGAAAGAAAAAGGGGATCGCTTGAGAATTTTACGATTTAGTTTAGCTAGTGGTAAAATTAAAAATACTCGAGAAATTCGAGAAACAAAAAAAGACATCGCCCGAATCCTAACAATACTACGAAATTACGAAAATCATACGAAAGTACGAAAGAGTTAACTACGATATCTTATTATTTTTTCGTAGTTTCGCCCCAGTAGCAGAGCAAAGCTCGCTACGGGGCAGCCCCGAAGTGAACGCGAAGCGTTCTACTTCTGGGGCGTAAAATTTTCGTAATTTCGTAAGGAATAATGGCAAAAAAACAATTAACAGGAACAGTTATTTCCAATAAAATGCAAAAGACAGTGGTGGTTGAGATCGAACAAATCAAAGAGCACCCGAAATATAGAAGAAGATATAAGGTTCACAAAAAATATAAAGCCCACGATGAAAAGGAAGAATGCAAAGTTGGTGACAAAGTCATTATTGAGGAATGCAGGCCATTGAGTAAAGAGAAGAGATGGCGAGTGATAAAACGAATTTGAAAATAGAAATTAGTTATTGGAAAATAGAAATTGGTAATGGAAATTGGAAATTAGAAATTAGTGACCATTTTCCATTTTCTAATTTCTATTACTATTTTCCAATTTCTAACAACTATTTTCTAGTTTCCGTCGCTATGATACAGCCACGAACAATGTTAAAAGTAGCCGATAATACTGGAGCAAAAATTATCCAGTGCTTTCGGGTTTTGGTTGGACATCAGAAAAGATACGCTCAATTGGGTGATGTTATTGTTGGCACAGTAAAAGAAGCCGAACCGAGAAGGGAAGTGAAAACTCACGATGTAGTGAGGGCTGTAGTTATTCGCCAAAGAAAACCTTATCGAAGGCCGGATGGCACCTACATTAGATTTGACGATAATGCGGTGGTTATTTTAGAAGGGAAAACAAAAGATCCCAAAGGAGGGAGAATTTCCGGGCCAGTGGCAAAAGAAGTGAAAGAAAAAGGATTCGAGAAGGTAGCGGCCTTAGCCGAAGAATTAGTATGACCCTACGAAATTACGAAAAAAGTACGAAAATACGAAAAGATTATTATTTAGGTGTGGATTGCTTTCGTACTTTCGTAAAAATTTCGTAGTTTCGTAGGAAGTTTTATGAAGATTAAAAAAGGTGATACAGTTTTAATAATTTTAGGTAAAGATAGAGGAAGAAAAGGTAAGGTTTTGAAGGCTTTTCCTAAAGAGCTCAAGATTTTAGTTGAGGGAATTAATTTAAAGAAAAAACACGTTCGACCAAAAAGAGAAGGAGAAAAAGGTCAAATTGTTCAAATTCCCGCCCCAATTCAGATTTCTAATGTAAAAGTCATTTGTCCAAAATGCGGAAAAGCGATTAGAGTAGGATACAAAATTGTTGAAAACAAGAAATATAGAATTTGTAAAAAATGCGGGAAAGAAATATAACCTTACGAATGCACTAATCAGTACGAATTTACGAATAAATACTCGTATATTCGTAAAATATTCGTAAATTCGTAAGGAAGTTTATGCGTAGAAAGAAAAAACAAAAGCAAATAATTTTGCCAGATCCTGTTTATAATAATGTGACTGTAGCTAAATTTATTAATCAGGTGATGCGAAAGGGTAAAAAAACCATAGCCAAAAAAATTGTCTACGGGGCTTTTGATATTGTCAAAGAAAAAACAAAAAAAGAACCTTTGGAAATTTTTGAAAAAGCAATGAGCAATGCTTCACCTTTGCTTGAAGTGAAACCAAAAAGAATTGGCGGAGCAACCTATCAAGTGCCGGTAGAAGTAAGAGGAGAGAGAAGATTAACTTTGGCTATGCGTTGGATCATTGAGGCGGCTAAGTCGAAAAAGGGAAAACCGATGAAAGAGAAATTGGCCGAAGAATTAATCAATGCTGCCAATAACACCGGGGTAGCGATAAAGAAAAAAGAAGACACTCACAAGATGGCCGAGGCAAATCGGGCCTTTGCCCACTTCGCCTGGTAGTTATACATACGAATTTCAATGCGAATTTTATGCTAATCATTCGAATAGGCGAATTCGTATATTAGCATTATTCGCATTGAATTCGCATCTTAATTCGTATGGCGCGAGCCTACCCCATTGAAAGATATCGTGATATTGGAATTATTGCCCATATTTCAGCCGGTAAAACAACAACGACCGAGCGGTTTTTGTTTTACACCGGAATCTCTCATAAATTAGGAAGTACTGACGACGGTACAGCCATTATGAATTGGATGGAGCAAGAGAAAGAGAGAAAATTAACTATTAAATCAGCCGCCACCACTTGTTTTTGGACGCCGGAGCAATATTTGAAAGGAGAAGAGAAGGAGAAGAAATCCGAATACCAAATTAATATCATTGACACCCCCGGTCATATTGATTTTACGGCCGAAGTTCAAAGATCCTTAAGGATTTTGGATGGAGCAGTGGTGGTTTTTGACGGGGTAGCCGGTGTTGAGCCCCAATCGGAAACGGTTTGGCGTCAGGCAGATAAATTTAATGTTCCCAGAATTTGTTTTATTAACAAAATGGACCGAATGGGAGCTTCCTTTGAAAAATCTTTAGAGTCGATTTGGCAAAAATTAACTCCCAATGCGGTGGCAGTTCAATTACCGATTGGGGCAGAAGAGAAATTTGGGGGAGTAATTGATTTGCTAAAAATGAAAGCCCTGACTTTTGGTGGCGATTTTGGTCAAATTGTTAAGGAAGAAGAAATTCCCCAAGATTTAATAGAAAAAGCCAGGGTTTGGCGAGAAAAATTGGTGGAAAAAATTGCGGCCGAAGATGAAAAACTTTTAGAAAAATATCTGGCAAAAAAAGAAATTACAATCGAAGAGTTAAGAACAGTTTTGAGAAGAGCCACCCTAAATTATAAATTGATTCCAGTTTTTTGTGGTGCCGTTTTTCGAAACAAAGGAACCCAACCGCTTTTGGATGGAGTAGTTTATTATTTGCCATCCCCGGTTGATTTGCCACCGGTCAAAGGAATTGATCCAAGAACCGGAAAAGAAGTTGAAAGAAAGCCCTCGGATTCCAAACCATTTACTGCCTTAGTTTTTAAAGCCCAGGTCGATCCCTATATTGGGGCTTTGACTTTTTTCCGAGTTTATTCAGGGACTTTAAAAAGAGGTTCTTATGTTTTAAATACCACTACTGGAGAAAAAGAGAGAATTGGTCGAATTTTAAGAATGCACTCAAATGAAAGAAGAGAAATAGAAGAGGTTTTTGCCGGAGATATTGGAGCCACTGTTGGGCTAAAGAAAACTTCAACCGGCCACACCCTTTGCGATGAAAATTATCCCATTGTTTTAGAAAAAATCACTTTCCCTGAACCGGTAATTTCGGCTCGGATTGAGCCGAAGACAAAACAAGACCAAGAGAAAATGGGTTCGGCTTTAAAAAAATTATCTGAAGAAGATCCAACTTTCAAAGTTAAACAGGATTTGGAAACAGGAGAAACAATTATTTCGGGAATGGGGGAATTGCATTTGGAAATTATCGCCGACAGAATGAAAAGAGAATTTAAAGTTGAGGCGAGTACCGGCAGGCCCCAAGTTGCTTTTAAAGAAACAATCAAGGGTCTGGCTGAGGCCGAAGGGAAATACATTCGCCAGTCCGGAGGTCACGGTCAATATGGCCATGTTTGGCTAAGGGTTGAACCAAAAAAGAGAGGGGAGGGATTTGAATTTGTTGATGAAATAAAAGGTGGAATTATCCCGCGAGAATTTATTCCGGCTGTTGAAAAGGGAGTTAAAGAAGCCCTGGAAAAAGGAATTTTGGCCGGCTACCCGGTGGTTGATGTTAGAGTCACACTTTTTGATGGTTCATTCCACGAGGTTGATTCTTCGGAAATGGCATTTAAAATTGCTGGTTCGGCTGCTGTTCAAAGCGCTGCCAAAAGAGCAAAATTAGTTTTGTTGGAACCGATAATGAGATTGGAAGTAATTTGTCCTTCAGAATTTTTTGGCGATGTCATTGGCGATTTGTCAGCCAGGAGAGGAAGGGTTGAAGAAACAAAAGACAGATTAAATTTGAAAGTGATTGATGCCAGAATTCCTTTGGCTGAAATGTTCGGCTATGCCACTACTTTGAGGTCTCTGACCGAAGGGAGAGGAACTTTCATTATGGAATTTGATCATTATGCCGAAGTGCCTCAAAACATCGCCCAAGAAATCATTGAAGGAAAAAGAAAATAAGTCGTTCAGGAATACGATTTTCGGTACACGCTCGCACTCTCCAGCGAGAGTGCTCGTTCATTGTCCTCGGCAAATTTTCGCCTTCGGCGAAACCATGCAATTTGCCTGCGGGTGGTCCCCAAAATCGATTCCTTCACTTTAAGGGGTCGAAAATTCCTATATTCGTAATAAATTCGTAATGGTTCGGCAGACTCACCATCCTGAGCTTGTCGAAGGATTCGTAAGGCTATGAATCTCAAACAATTTTTAAAACCGGATTGGAGATTCCAAAATTTTAAATTTGAAGTTGTAAATTTGAAATTGTATTATCTCCTGTCTCATAATCTGGATTTACAATAAGGTGAGAAAGAAATTTTAATCTGTTTTAAAACTTTTATGGAATAAAATAATTCTTGAGGCAGTTGAAAAACTTGCCTCTTTTTATTTTTTTCTGAAAGTAGTAAGATAAATAAATAAGGGACGGGCAAAAATTCCCTATTAATGATCAGCGTTAATCCGCGTTAAAACTTAGTATAATTACCGATATAAATAAATGAAAAAAACAAAGCCAAAAATTAAAGTGGTGGGAATTGGCGGAGCAGGTTGTAATGCGATTGCCAGAATGGCAAAGGCAAAAATTGAAGGAGTGGAATTAGTCGTTATTAATACCGATTTGCAAGATCTTAAAAAAGTCCGGGCCGATTTTAAAATTAGGATTGGTAAAAATTTGACAAAGGGTTTAGGAGCCGGAATGAATCCCGAAATTGGAAAAAGAGCGGCCGAAGAACAAAGGGAAGAGATTAAAGAAATTTTAAAAGACGGAGATTTGATTTTTATCACTTATGGAATGGGAGGCGGTACCGGTTCCGGAGCCGGACCGGTGGTGGCTGATATTTCAAAAAATTTGGGAATTTTGACCGTGGCAATAGTGACTAAACCCTTTTCTTTTGAAGGAATTTTCCGAAAACAGATTGCCAAAAAAAGTTTGGAAGAATTAAAAGGAAAAGTTGATAGTTTAATTTCAATTTCCAATGATAAACTTCTTTCGGTTTTAAATCCTAAAGTCTCCCTTACTCAAGCCTTTTGGGCTTGCGATGACATTTTGAGACAGGCGGTCCAGGGAATTTCTGATTTGATAGTGCTTCCCGGTATCATCAATGTTGATTTCGCTTCGGTGAGATCGGTTTTAAAAAATTCTGGCACCGCTTTATTTGGAACTGGACTAGCCGAAGGTGAAAAGAGAGCCCAAGAGGCGGCTCTGAAAGCCATAAACTCACCTTTGCTTGATCGTTCTTGTAAAGGAGCCAAGGGAGTTTTGTTCAATGTTGCTGGCGGCCGGGATATTTCTCTTTCCGAAATCGAAGAAGTGGCAAAAATTATCACTAAAGAAGTCAATCCCGATGCCAAAATCATTTTCGGGGCGGTTCAAAATCAGGAATTTAAGAAAGGAGAAATGAAAGTGACAGTAATTGCCACTGGATTCTGAGAAATTTCACTTTTCCACAGTTTTTTTCTTGACAGGGCTTGCCCCTGTTTTTTTGTTGGAGTAAAATAGAGTAACACATACGAATTTTAATGCAAATTTTATGCTAATCATTCGAATATACGAATTTGTATATTTGCATTATTCGCATTGAATTCGCATCCTAATTCGTATGTTTAACTAATTTGTATGCACTCCAAAATTACCAAGGTCCAAAAGAGGGATGGAACGATTGTTGATTTTGACCAAAGTCGAATTGAAGAGGCAATTTTTAAAGCCCTAACCGCCACCGGTCAAGGCGATGGAAAAAAGGCAAAGAGATTAGCCAACAAAGTTGTCAAAATTTTAAATCGCAGGTTTAAAAAGGATGAAATCCCTCACGTCGAGCAAATCCAGGATATAATTGAAGAAGTTTTAATTTTAGAAGGGCTGGTTGAAACCGCCAAGGCCTATATTTTATACAGGGAGCAAAGGAGAAGAATCAGGGAAGCCGTCACCGTTAGCGAAGAAGCAGTCGACAGAATTGATCAGTACTTGGAAAAATTGGATTGGGAAGTTCAGGAAAATGCCAATATGGCTTTTTCTTTGCAGGGACTTAATCATTACGGCGTTTCTTATATTGTCAAAAATTACTGGTTAAACAAAATCTATCCAAAAGAAATTAGAGAAGCCAACGAATCAGGAGATTTTCATATTCATAATCTGGATACCCTCGGACCATACTGTGTAGGTTGGGATCTTTATGATTTATTGATAAAAGGATTTTGTGGTGTTCCAGGAAAAGTAGAGACAAAACCAGCAAAACATTTTAGAACAGCCTTGGGTCAGGCAGTGAATTTCATGTATACACTTCAAGGGGAAGCAGCCGGCGCGATTGCCTTTTCAAACTTCGATACATTATTAGCTCCTTTCATTCGCTATGACAATTTAAACTATCAACAAGTAAAACAAACTCTGCAAGAATTTTTGTTCAACATGGCAATTCCGACTCGGGTTGGATTTCAAACTCCTTTCAGCAACATTACTATAGATTTAAAACCTTCTCCGGTTTTTGCCAAAATGCCGGTGATTATCGGTGGCAAACCTCAAAAAGAAACCTATCAGGAGTTTGAAGAAGAAATGAAAATTTTTAATAAGGCTCTTTATGAAGTTTATATGGAAGGAGATGCCAAGGGAAGAGTTTTTACTTTTCCCATCCCAACAATTAACATCACCAAAGATTTTCCTTGGTCAGAACCGGCTTTTAATGGAATTTTTGCTGCCTCGGCAAAATACGGGATAAATTATTTCGCAAATTACATAAATTCAGAAATGAAGCCTGAGGATACGCGTAGCATGTGTTGCCGGCTCAGGCTCGACTTAAGGGACCTTTACAACCGAGGCGGAGGAGGATTGTTTGGTTCAGGATCACTTACAGGAAGTATCGGTGTGGTTACCATTAATATGCCTCGAATTGGTTATTTATCAAAAACCAAAAAGGAATTTTTCGAAAAATTAGCAAAAATGATGGATCTAGCAAAAGAAAGTTTGGAAATAAAAAGAAAAACAATTGAAAATTTTATTGAAAAAGGTTTGTATCCTTACTCCAGATTTTATTTATCAGGGATAAAGGAAGCGAGAGGGAAATATTGGGCAAATCACTTTTCAACAATTGGTCTTGTTGGAATGAATGAAGCCCTTTTGAATTTTATTGGCGAAAACATTGCCTCAAAAAGAGGAAGGAGATTTGCTTTAGAAGTAATGGATTTTATGAGAGAGAAATTGGTGAAATATCAAAAAGAAACGGGAAATATTTATAATTTAGAACAAACACCGGCCGAATCGACTGCTTATCGCTTAGCCTTATTAGATAAAGAAAGATATCCAGATATTATTACTGCCGGAACGAAGAAAATGCCATATTACACCAATAGCTCGCAACTTCCCGTCAACTATACCGACGATATTTTTGAAGCTCTAAAACTTCAAGATGAAATAACCTGTAAATATACTGGGGGATCAGTTTTGCACTTATTTTTAGGTGAGCGTCTTCCCGATGGCGAAACAGCTAAAAAATTAGTAAATAAAGTTTTTGAAAATTTCAAATTGCCTTACATTACTTTAACCCCCACTTTTTCCATCTGTCCTACTCACGGCTATTTGGAAGGCGAACACTTCGAGTGCCCAAAATGTACAATCAAGCAACCTTGCGAGGTTTATTCAAGAGTGGTCGGATATTTGCGTCCTATTCAGCAATGGAACCTTGGCAAACAACAAGAATTCAAAGAGAGAAAAGAATTTAAAATTAAACAAACCGAACTAGCAAAAGTTTAATCCAAATTTTCAATTTGATTTATTTATGGAAATGAAAAAAATTTTCTCTCTGATTTTTATTGTTCTTTTATTTTCCCCTCTTTTTATTTTTGCCGATGGTGGCACCATTAGACGTCTTCCCGAGGGTGCCTGGGATTGGGTTGACCAAAATAGTCAAGAAGCATTTATTAATTATCAAAATGGAATAGAAAAATTGATTATTGGAGTCGATCTTCAAAAAGAATTTTCTGAAGCATTTTGGATAATTCCTGTTCCTGGAAAACCTGAAGATATAAAAATCGATGTCGTTTCTTCCTTACCTCGTTTTTATGGCTGGGAAGTGACTAAAAAAACAGAGGGGACTTTGAGAGAACCGACTTCTTTCCTAATTTATCCCACTGTATTCCCTGGTATCGTTTTAGTTTCTCTCAGCGGAGCCAGAGCTGGAGCCGGAAAAGGAATTGAAGGAGGCGATGTGGCAATTATCACTCATTTAGAAAAAGCCGGAATGGTTGCTGAAGTTTTAACTGCCAAAACTGATCAGGCGTTGTATGATTATCTTTCTGAGAAAGGATTAAAAATAGAAAGAGGAACTATTTCTGTCTTTAATCAATACATTGGAAAAGATTATTCCTTTGTCGTTTCCTGGATTCCTTCTGAAAAACCCGAAGAACTTACTGGTGGAGAGAGGGGAATTTATATTACTTTTCCGACTCAAAAAATTTATTATCCCCTTATTCCAACCAGTGCCTACGGAGAAAAAGAAATACCGATTACCATTCGGATTTTAGGTTATGTGAAACCGAAAATTTATTCAGAAATAAAACCCTATCTTAAGACAGAATATTATACGGAAGTAGAGAGGTATGATTGGGGAGCTATTTCAGCTCGCTGTCAAGTCGATATCTCTCAATTGAGATCACTTTTTGAATTATATCTTGATGATTACGAGACTTACCCCTTTTCTATTCTAGAAGCCAAGACCAAAGAAACTTCTTATCAGCAACAATTTAAAATTATTTTTGAAGACATAGAAAAATTTTGTCCTTCTACTCCTTTATATCAACCCGCTTCAGACGGTAAAAATTATACTTTAAGCATTTTTTTAGGAAACGGAAGAGAATATTTCATTTCCGCAACCCAAAGTGGACAAAGAGATGTTCCGTCTCCTGAAGAATTAAAAGAATTTTATGGAGATAAAGAAGTTTGGAAAGGCAATTCCCAATATACAAAAATTACCCTTAACGCTCCCTCTGAAAAATTTAGCCAAGATTTATGGATGAAACCTGGTACACCCTTGAAAGTTATTTTCTTTTCTAAAATTAGTGAAATAGCTACTAAATACCCTGGCCGGACTGCTCTTTTTTTAATCGCTCTGTTATCTTTTTTAGTCGGAGGAATTTGTGGAAAAGTTTTCTTCGGAAAATTTTTAAAATATGCCTTGGTTGGTCTTTCTAATATTTTTACAATCGTAGGTTTAATTATAGTTACAATTGTAATAAAGAAAGAAAATCCGAAATTTTCAAAAATTGATTTTGTAGGCGGTTTCTTTATTATTTATTTAATTCTTTCTATTTTATTATCAGCGGTTTTTAAATTTTAAAATGCAAATTGGGGGACTTCAAAAAACTACTCTTATTGATTACCCTGGCAAGATAGCTTGCACGGTTTTTTTAATTGGCTGTAATTTTAGATGTCCATTTTGCTATAGCTCGGAATTAGTTTTACCAGAAAAAATTAAATTGCAACCAAAAATTTCAGAAAAGGAGTTGTTTAAATTTTTGAAAGAGAGAAAAAAACTCATTGACGGCCTAGTTTTATGTGGTGGAGAACCAACGACTAGCAAGGGGTTAATTTCTCTCATTAAAAAAATCAAAAAGATGGGATTTTTTGTAAAATTAGACACCAATGGTTCAAATCCGAAACTTTTGGAAAAGTTACTTAATGAAAAATTATTGGATTATATTGCTATGGATATTAAAGGACCAAAAGAAAAATATTATAAAATTGTTGGAATGTTAGAAGGCGAGAATGAAAAATTAATAAAAAACATTGAAAAAAGTATTAACGTTTTAAAAGAAGGAAAAGTTGATTATGAGTTCAGAAGCACTATTGTTCCCACTTTACATACAAAAGAGGATGTGATTGAAATGGCAAAATGGATTAGAGGCGCAAAAAGATACTATTTGCAAAATTTTCGGCCTGAAAAAACTATCGATCCTTCTTTCGAAAACATAAAACCCTATCCCCAAGAATTTTTATTAGAAATCCAAAAAGCCATTGCTCCTTTTTTTGAAGTTTGTCAAGTAAGAGGATAAAATATATTTAATGACTCCGTCGAAAATTTTATTATATTTTTGTTTCTCCTTTATCGGAGGAATTTTTTTGAGATCAACTTTCAGAATTCCTCTTTTTTTGATTTTAACAATTTCAATTTTAGGAGTTTTATTAATCTCAGTTTTTTGGCCCTTCGGCAAGCTCAGGGCAAGCTCTGGAAAAAAACAGTTGGTTGTAATTGGATTCTGTGTTTTATTTTTGGTTCTGGGAATTTGGCGCTACCAATCCGCTTTGTCAAGAATTGAAAATTCGCCTCTTCAAAAATTTATTGGAAAAGAAGTTACTTTTATTGGCTTAATAAACGAAGAGCCCGAAATAAAAGAGAGAAGTATAAAATTTGAGGTTAAAATAAATAAAATTGAGGAAAAAATCTTGGTGACAACTAATCGTTATCCAGAATATCAGTATGGAGATAAATTAAAAATTACTGGAAAATTGGAAGAACCTCAAGAATACGACCCTAAGTCGCTGAAAGCGACCGGGTCCCCGGCCACCGAAGGTGGCATAGGGGAGGGCTTTAATTACAAAAATTATTTATTGAAGGATGGAATTTTGGCGGTGATGAATTTTCCAAAAATCGAATTGGTTGACGCTTCGACACAGCTCAGCGTCAATCAAGGGAATTTTTTAAAGAAAACCTTAATTTCTTTTAGGCAAAAATTGGAAGAAAGTTTAAACAAAATATTATCTCGGCCCCATTCAGCAATTTTGGAGGCCTTACTTTTTGGTAAAGAAGAAAACATCTCAAAAAATTGGAAAGAAAAGTTGAATCTGACCGGTACTCGTCACATTGCCGCCGTTTCGGGAATGAATATTACGATTATCGCTAATTTAATTTTTGGTTTCCTTTTGTGGCTAGGATTGTGGCGCCATCAAGCATTTTATTTTTCAACAATTTTAATCATTTTTTACATTTTGATGATTGGGGCTCCGGCTTCGGCCATCCGGGCCGGAATTATGGGTTTACTTTTATTGACTGCTCAGCATTTTGGTCGATTTTCAAGCGCTTCGCGCTCAATTGTTTTTGCCGCCACCTTAATGCTTTTGCAGAGTCCCTTAATTTTGAGATGGGATATTGGCTTTCAACTTTCTTTTTTAGCCACTCTTGGAATGATCAATCTACAATCAATTTTATCAGAAAAATTAAAAAAGATTCCCGATGTTCTTCAATTGAGAAACAATTTGTCAGCAACCTTAGCTGCCCAAATTTTTGTCTTTCCAATTTTAATTTATAATTTTGGCCAAATCTCATTTATTTCCCCAATAACCAATATCTTAATTTTACCTTTAATTCCTTCCTTAACTATTTTAGGATTTATCTTTTCTTTTATCGGAATTTTTTGGCAAGGATTAGCCCAAATTCTTTCTTGGCTGGCCTGGTTGGGGTTAACCTACATTCTCAAAATTGTTGATTTCTCCTCGAAAATTTCCTGGGTCTCTTTGACCTTTAAAAATGTCCCCTGGATTTTTCTAATAATTTCCTATTTGATTCTAGCCATCATCGTCTGGCAACTTCAGAAGAGCCAAAAACTAAAATTTTTGTTATACTGAATTAATGGCAAAGGTTTTAAAATTTCCCAAAGGATTTTTATGGGGGACGGCCACTTCGGCCTATCAGATTGAAGGGAGAATTGAAAACAATGATTGGGCAGCCCCCACACCAAATTTTGGTGTGGGGGCGGCCGGAAGATGCTGTGATCATTATAATTTATATGAGAAAGATTTTGATTTGCTAAAGAAATTAAATCAAAATGCCTATCGATTTTCAATTGAGTGGTCAAGGATTGAACCCAAAGAAGGGGAGTTCAGTCAAAAAGAAATTGAGCATTATCGAAAAGTTTTAATTTCTTTGAAAGAGAGAAAAATTAAAGTGATGTTGACCTTGCACCATTTCACCAATCCTCTTTGGCTCTCAGAAATTGGCGGCTGGGAAAATTCAGATATTATTTTTTATTTCCTGAGATTTACCAAAAGAGTTTTTTCCGAATTTTCTGATTTTGTTGATTTTTGGATCACAATCAATGAGCCAATGGTTTATGCCTCAAAATCCTATTTGGAAGGATCTTGGCCACCAAAGAAAAAATCTTTTATTTCATTTTTAAAAGTAATAAAAAATCAGATTTCCTCTCATAAAAAAATTTTTGAGGAATTTCATAAAATTAAAAAAGATGTAAAAATTGGAATCGCCAAAAATAACTTTTATTTTGAACCCTTTAATCCAAAATCTCTTTTAGATAAATTCAATGTTTTCCTCAATAGATATTTTTGGAATGAATTTTTCTTGAATCGGATCAAAAATCATTTAGATTTCATTGGTTTAAACTATTATATGCATCAAAAAATTAAATTTCCTGCCCAAAACAAAAATGAAAACAAAATTTTATCTGATATAAATTGGGAAATTTATCCTAAAGGAATTTATCATTGTTTAAAAGAATTGAAAAAATACCAGAAGCCAATTTTCATTACTGAAAATGGCTTGGCTGATGCCAAAGACAAATTGAGAAAAGATTTTATAAAAGAACATCTTCGTTGGATTCATAAAGCAATTAAAGATGGCATCGATGTCAAGGGTTATTTTCACTGGTCATTAATTGATAACTTTGAATGGGAAAAGGGCTTTGAGCCAAGATTTGGCTTAGTAGAAATTGATTACAAGACCTTGGAGAGAAAACCCCGTCCCAGTGCCAATTTTTATGCCAAAATCTGTAAAGAAAACTCCTTGATCGCTAATTCGCACGAATAGGCCACTAATTTCACAAATGTATTAGTGTTATTCGTGATCAAATTAGTGAAAATTCGCGATTTATGCTTTGGCTTTTTGTTACAATTTTAGCTTATTTTTTTCTGGCCGTTTCTTTCTTTGGCGATAAGTTTCTTTTAACAGGAGGTATTCCCAACCCTAAAGTTTATTCTTTTTATGTAGGAATCTTGGGTATTTTTGTAATAATATTTATTCCTTTTGGATTTTTCTTTCCATCGCCATTACAGATTTTTCTATCTTTTCTCACGGGAACACTTTTTATCATAGGTCTTTATCTCTATTATTCATTAGTAAAAGAATTTGAAGTTTCTCGCATCGTGCCAGCCATCGGCGGAATAATCCCGATATTAACTTTTTTCTTTATATATATTTTTTCATGGGGCAAAACTACATTTTCTTTTAAAGAAGCTATTAGTTTTATATTGCTAATCTGCGGGAGTGTTTTGATGGTAATTGAGAAATCAAAAAGTATTTTTGGGAAATCATTTATTTTTTCAGCGGGAGCGGCTTTTTATTTCGCCCTATATTTTGTTTTAGCTAAATTTGTCTATAATTCTTTAACCTTTATTAACGGATTTATTTGGATAAGATTTGGCGGTTTTTTGGCGGCTTTATTTTTTTTATTTTTCAAAGAAGTAAGATTAAATATATTTACCAAGCCTCAAGGATTAAAATTAAAAACAACGGCGATTTTTATCGGAAACCAAATAGTAGGTAGTTCGGGCGCTGTTTTACAGAACTTGGCAATAGCTTTGGCGCCTTTAGTCTATGTTGCCTTTATTAATTCTCTTCAAGGTATTCAGTATGTTTTTTTATTGGTTTTTACCATGTTATTTTCTTTAAAATCCCCACAAATTTTAAAAGAAGAAATGAAAGGAAAAATTCTAATTCAAAAAATTTTTGCCATTCTATTAATTGGAATAGGTTTAGCAATTTTAGCCAAATATTGACGGATGGTATTTTCAACGATCGTTCCAAACGCCTGCCCTTAATGTATGAAAAAGATTTTTAAAAAAAATTTAAAAAGATTTTTATTGGCAATTTTATTTTTTATTTTGATTTTTTTAGGCTATCTTTTTATTGGCGAAGCACCTCGGGCAGAAAAAATAACTTGGGGAGTTAATTTTTCTCAAAAACATGCCAAGGATTTGGGACTGGATTGGAAAGAAGCCTTTTTGGCTTTACTTGATGATTTGGGAGCCAGAAATTTCAAAATTGCTGCCCATTGGGATTTAATTGAACCTGAAGATGACAAATTTTATTTTGATGATTTGGATTGGCAGGTGAATGAAGCTGAAAAAAGAGGAGCCAAAGTTTTTTTAGTCATTGGGATGAAGACAACTCGTTGGCCGGAATGTCATATTCCTGATTGGGCAAAAAATTTAAGTAAAGAAGAGCAACAAAAAGAAATTTTAGAAATGATTGAAAAAATCGTTTTGAGATACAGAGGTCGTTGGGCTTGCCCCCACACCAAACAAACCACCACACCAAAAGTTGGCGGAGAAGGAGAGGATGCCTTCGATATTTTTTTCAATAAAGACAGTTCTTGTTATGGTGTGGGGGCTTGGCAGGTTGAAAATGAGCCATTTTTTCCTTTTGGCGTTTGCCCTTGGGTTGACAAAAAATTTTTAAAGAAAGAAATTGAATTGGTAAAATCTTTAGATCCCCAAAAACCAATCATCGAAGCCGACAGCGGTGAAGGTTCTTTTTGGATAAATGCGGCCAGATTTGGCGATATTCCCTCAACAACAATGTATAGAAAAGTTTATTTTCGGCAAATAAAAATGTATATTGAATATCCTTTGCCACCGGTTTTCTATTGGCGAAAGGCAAGAATTATAAAATTTTTCTTTGGGAAAAAAGTTATTGTTGGCGAACTCCAGGCCGAACCCTTCGGATCGGTTTTATTGTATGATTTGCCTTTGGCAGAACAAGAAAAGACCATGAATTTAGAAAGATTTAGAAAGAATATTGAATTTGCAACCAAAACAGGATTTGATACATTTTATTTATGGGGAAGCGAATGGTGGTTTTGGATGAAAACGAGACAAAATCGACCTGAAATCTGGCAAGAGGCCAAAAAATTATTTAACCAATAAAATTAACCCCTATGTTAAAAGATTTTCAGAAAAATCATTTCCAACCCTTAATTTCAGTAGTCATTCCGGCTTTTAATGAGGAAAAATTTTTGCCGAAGTGTTTGGAGAGTTTAAAAAATCAAGATTTTAAAAATTTTGAAGTAATTGTGGTTGATAATAATTCCACTGACAAAACGGCTCAAATAACCAAAGAATTTGGGTCAATTTTGCTTTCTGAAAAAAAACAGGGAGTGGCTTTTGCCAGACAAAAAGGATTTTTAAAAGCGAGAGGTAAAATTATTGCCTCCACTGATGCCGATACAATCTTGCCTCAAAATTGGCTTTCAAGGATTTTTGAAGAATTTAAAAAAGATGAAAGTTTAGTTGCCTTTGGCGGTTCTTGTATTCTTTATTCCGGTCCTCTTTTAGCCAAATTGGCCGCCCGCTATCTTCTATCTCTCCTTTTGCTTTTAGATAAAAAATTTTTTGGCGGTTGGAGTTTTATGGGTTGTAACTTTGCCCTAAGAAAAAGCGCATTTTTAAAGATCGGAGGATTTAACACAAATTTAAAACTTAATGAAGATATTGAAATTTCCCATCGTCTCAGAAAAGTTGGCAAAGTAATTTTAGACCCAAATTTTAAAGTAAAAACCTCTGGTCGAAGATACAGACACGGTTTAATTTTCGGACTAATAAATTATGCCCCAAGCACAATTTTTCGCTTGGTTTTTAAAAAATTTGATAAATTTCAGATTTTTTCTCCCCAAAGGAAAGAAGAATCTTTAATTGGAAAATTTTCCCTTCCAATCGTTTCTCTTTTTATCTTTTTATTTTTTCTCTTTCATCTTTCAACGCCAAAAATGGTTTTGGCCAAAAATTTGATTAAAAAGGATTTCAATAAGGTAGTTTTTGTAGAAAAAAGAATTAAAAATGGAGTAAAAAATGATTTTCTGGAGATAAAAAATTTCGAAAATGAAAAAAGAAGTATTCCTTACTTTCGACGACGGACCCAATGAATATACTTTAAAGATTTTAGAAGGTTTAAAAAAATTTGATGCCCGGGCGACATTTTTTGTTTGCGGAAAAAATTTAGAGAAATTTCCAGAAATTGCAAAAAAAATTATTAATGATGGGCAGAGAATTGGCAACCATACTTTTTCCCATTCAATAAATTTTCTTTTTCCCCAGAATTTTCAAAAGGAGATTGAAAGAACAAGTAAAATGATTGAAAAAATCACGGGATATAAAAGAAAAATCTTTCGGCCACCTTGGGGTATTTTAACTCCCGGGCTAAAAAAATGTCTTTTGGAAAATAATTATCAAACAATTTTATGGGATATTGATTCCGGAGATTGGAGAAAATATTCAGCAAAAACCATTGCCAAGAGGGTTTTAAAGAAAATCAAATCAAATTCAATTTTGCTTTTTCACGATTGTTTACAAACCTCTTTGGTTCTACCCCAAATCTTGAATGAATTAAAAGAGAAGGGCTATAATTTCAAAAAACTTTAAAATGATTTCAATTATTATCCCAACATTCAATGAAGAAAAATATTTGCCTTCCCTGATTGATTCGGTCAAAAAACAGGATTATAATGATTTTGAAATCATTGTGGCTGATGCTGATTCAGAAGATAAAACAATAGAGATTGCCAAGAATTTTGGATGTCAAATTACAAATGGGGGATTGCCAGCCAAGGGAAGAAATGAAGGGGCAAAAATAGCCAAGGGTAATTTGCTTTTATTTTTAGATGCCGATACAATTTTACCAAAGGATTTTTTTGATAAGGCATTAAAAGAATTTAAAGAAAGAAATTTAGACATAGCCAGTTTTTGTTTGGAACCGCAAGCAAAAAATAGGTTTAAAAAATTTTTATTTGATGCTTTTTATAATTTTCCAATTTTGATTTTTGAAAAATTTTTAGCCCACGGCGCTCAGGCAATTCTGGTCAAAAAAGAAATTTTTGAAAAAATTGGCGGATTTGACGAAAAAATAAAATTTGCCGAAGATCACAGCTTTATGAGAAAGGCAAAAAAAGTAGGAAATTTTGGAATTTTAAGGAAGGTTCGAGTTTTCAGTTCTTTAAGAAGGTTTGAGAGAGAGGGTTTTGTAAAAACCTATCTAAAATATTTTTTGGCCGAAATTTATATGATATTTTTCGGCGATATTAAAAAGGACATTTTTAAATACAAATTTGGCAATTTTTAAAAAAAAGATTAAAATAATAAATAAACGCTCGGGAATCCGACTTTTCGGTACACGCTCGCATCCCCAGCGAGGAAGCTCGCTCATGTCCTCGGCTCCCCATAGCAATCCCTTCGGGATGCTACGGGGCAAGCGCTCTTAATGCCTGCCTGCCCCGTAGGGAAACCGAAGGTTTTCTCCTTCGGGGCTCGCCTGCGGGTGGTCCCGAAAGTCGATTCCCTCGCTTAATTTTATGACAAATTTTTTAGAACCCACTGAAAAAAAAGAAATTTTGCCAGAACCTAAACCAAAATTTTGGAAAAGAAAATTTTTGGGCTTTTTGCTTTTGACAATTTTTTTATCTTCAATTTTTGGCTTTTTTGCCGGGACAATTTCCGGAAGTTATTTTTATTCTCAAATTAAAGATTATCTCAAAAAATTTAATATCCAACTGCCGGAACAAAAGGTCATCGAAAAGGAGAAAGAAGTTTATCTTCCTCAAACTTCCCAGGAAGCCGAAACCATCAATGTTGTCAAAGATGTTTCACCAGCAGTTGTCTCAATTGTCATTACCAAAGATGTGCCCAAATACATTAATCCTTTTGAAGAATTTCCTTTTTTCGAATTTCAAGTCCCGGGAGAAATGGAAAAAAAGGAGGTGGGTGGGGGCTCGGGTTTTCTGATTTCCTCTGATGGATTGGTTTTGACCAACAAACACGTTGTTTTAGATAAAGAAGCCGAATATACCGTTTTGACCAACGATGGCAAGAAATTTCCGGCCAAAGTTTTAGCCCGAGACCCGGGTCAGGATTTGGCGATAATCAAAATTGAAGGAAATAATTTTCCGATTGTTAAACTTGGCGACTCAGACAATTTAGAAATTGGTCAAACTGTCATTGCCATTGGCAATGTTTTGGGGGAGTTTCGAAATTCGGTTTCAGTTGGGGTGATTTCCGGTTTGGGCAGAACTGTTTCCGCTTCCGGCGGCGGCTTTTATGAAACCTTAGAAGATGTTATTCAAACCGATGCTGCAATTAATCCGGGAAATTCTGGCGGCCCTCTTTTGAATTTAAAAGGGGAGGTGATTGGAATTAATACTGCCATGGCTTCAGGAGCGGAAAATATTGGTTTTGCTATCCCGATTAATCAAGCAAAAAGGGACATTGAACAAGTGAAAACCACTGGTAAAATTGTTTATCCATTTTTAGGAGTGAGATATGTTTTAGTTACCGATGAAATTCAAAAGAAAAATAATTTGCCGGTCAATTACGGAGCCTTGGTTGGAAAGGGTGCTCAAGGAGAGCCAGCAGTTACCCCGGGTTCAGCTGCTGATAAGGCGGGGATCAGGGAAGGGGATATTATTTTGGAATTTAACGGTGAAAAAATTACAACCGAAAATTCTTTAGCCAAAATCATAATGAAATATCATCCCGGGGACAAAGTAAAATTAAAAATTTTGAGGCAAAATCAAGAAAAAATCTTTGAAGTTACTTTGGGCGAGCGAAGCGAGTAATTATTCGGCGAAAAGCTCACTTAGAAATTAACGGAGAACGGTTCTCCGTTTTTTGACTTGACACTTGATTTTTTGGAGATTTTTTGATAAACCCCGTTAGAAATTTCATAACTGATTTTTCAAAAACTTCCTTGACTTTTAATTTCTAACGGGGTAAAAAGAAGTTGAAAGGTAAAACTATCCTTCGACAAGCTCAGGACACTTCGACTCTACTTGTACTGAGGACTTCGACCGAGCCTCAGTTGAGGGCCGAGGCCTGAGCGAAGCGAAGGACGAGTCGAAGTGTGAACGGAGCCAATTTTACTCATAAATCTCAAGAAGTAATTTTGCAAGCCCAGTCAATTGCCCAAGAAAGAGGCCAGCAGCAAATCGATGCCCTGCATTTACTTTTAGCCCTTTTGAATCAAGAAGGGAGTGTTGTTTTGACGATTTTGCAAAGAATGGGTGTTGACATTGAAAAATTAAAAAGAGAGGCCGAGTTTTCTTTGGAAAAAATTCCGATTATTTACTCTCCCCAAGTTTTTGGCCAGTTCTATTTAACTCAGGATATGGCCAGGGTTTTGGAAATAGCAAAAAAAGAAGCCCTGAAGATGAGCGATGAATTTATTTCGGTTGAACATTTATTTTTGGCCCTTTTGGCTACCGAAACCAAAGCCAAAGAGATTTTGGATCAAGCAAAATTTATTCAACCGGGCGGAACAACTACCTTGGAAGTTGGTAAGCTGAGTTACGAAGATTTCTTGAAAATTTTAGCCAAGATTCGGGGCGGAGCCAGAATTACTGATCCTGAACCAGAATCAAAGTATCAGGTGATCGAAAAATACGCCCAAAATTTGACCGAGGCAGCCAGACAAGGAAAATTGGATCCGGTGATTGGTCGGGAAAATGAAATCAGAAGATTGATGCAGGTTTTATCAAGGAGGACAAAAAATAATCCGGTTTTAACTGGTGAGGCCGGGGTGGGAAAAACGGCCGTTGTCTGGGGTTTGGCCCAAAGGATTATCAAAGGAGATGTTCCCGAAAGTTTGAAAGATAAAGAAATCATTGCCCTAGATTTAGGAGCCATAGTGGCTGGGACAAAATATCGAGGAGAATTTGAAGAAAGAATTAAGGCATTTTTGAGAGAATTGAACCGAGCGGCCGGTAGATATATTTTATTCATTGACGAACTTCACACTTTAGTTGGGGCTGGTGCAGCCGAAGGAGCCATTGATGCTTCAAATTTATTGAAACCGGCTTTGGCCAGAGGAGATTTAAGGGCGATTGGCGCCACAACCTTAAAAGAATATCAAAAATATATTGAAAGAGATCCGGCTTTAGAAAGAAGATTTCAGCCCATTTATGTTCAAGAGCCCTCAATCGAAGATACGGTCGCTATTTTAAGGGGAATTAAAGAAAAATACGAATTGCATCACGGAGTGAAAATCACCGATTCGGCTTTAGTTGCCTGTGCTCAATTGGCTGCCAGGTATATCACCGATCGATTTTTGCCTGACAAAGCAGTCGATTTAATGGATGAGGCGATGTCGGCTTTGAGATTGGAAATGGAATCAGAGCCAGAAGAATTGGACAAATTAAAAAGGGAAATTCAAAAATTGGAAATTGAAAAATTAGCTTTAAAAGAAGAAAAATCAGCTGGTACAAAAAGAAGGTTAAGAGCCATTGAACGGTCTTTGGCTGATTTAAAAGAGAAAACTCAGGATTTGGGATTAAGATGGAAAACAGAAAAAGAATTAATTGATAAGATTAAAGGGATAAAAAAAGAGATTGATAATTTAAATTTGCAATTAGAATTTGCCCAAAGAGCAGCCGATTTTCAAAAAGTGGCTGAAATCAAATATGGAAAAATTCCAACTTTGAAAAAAGAAATTGGGGAAACTGAAAAGAAATTAGTCAGAATTCAAAAGAAGCACAAAATTATCAAAGAAGAGGTTACCGAAGAAGATGTGGCACAGGTGGTTTCAAAATGGACCGGAATTCCGGTTACTAGATTGATAGAAGAAGAAACTAAGAAATTGGAAAAAATGGAAGAAATCTTGGCAAAGAGAGTGGTAGGTCAAGAGGAAGCCATTTCGGCCGTGGCAAATGCCATTAGAAGATCTCGGGCTGGCATTTCCGAAGAAAAAAGACCCCTGGGTTCATTTATGTTTTTGGGACCGAGCGGAGTTGGAAAAACTGAAACGGCCAGGGCTTTGGCTGAATTTTTATTCAACGATGAAAATGCCTTAATCCGCCTTGATATGTCAGAATATATGGAAAAGTATTCGGTCTCAAAAATGATTGGCTCACCCCCCGGTTATGTTGGATATGAAGAAGGAGGACAATTAACTGAAAAAATTAGAAGAAGACCGTATTCGGTGATTTTGTTAGACGAGATTGAAAAAGCTCACCCCGAGGTTTTCAATATTCTTTTACAGATTTTAGAAGACGGAAGATTGACCGATGCTAAAGGAAGGGTGGCTTCTTTCAAAAATGCCATTTTAATTATGACTTCCAATGTGGGTTCTGAATATATTGCTCAGATGGGTCAGATTGGATTTACGGCCGAAGAAGAAAAAGCCAAACGGCAATCATTAAAAGAAAAAGTTTTGGAAGCCCTGAAAGAACAATTCCGTCCCGAATTTTTGAATCGAATTGATGAAATTATCATTTTCAATTATTTAGGCAAAGAAGAAATCAAAAAGATTGTTGAATTGGAGTTAAAAAAAGTGAAAGATAGATTGGAAGATAAAAAGATAAAAATTGATTTTTCCAATTCAGCCAAAGAATTTTTGGCCGAAAGAGGTTTCGATCCCAATTTGGGCGCCAGACCCCTAAAAAGAGTAATTCAAAAATTGATTTTGGATCCTCTCTCTTTGAAGATCGTTTCAGGTGAGACCAGAGAAGGGGATAGCGTATTCATTGATTTTGAGGCAGGAAAAATTGTTTTCAAAACTCCCAAAGGTCTAATTAAAGTTCAGAGAGAAAGGGAGAAAATCTCGGTCTAACCCCGTAGAAGAGAAATCTCTCTACGGGGTCTAATTTGTGATAAAAGAAATCTTTAAAATTATTGCCATTTTAATATTAGGAGCATTAGGTGGACTCCTTTTTCAAGCTCTAGTTTTACCTTATTTATTCACCAATCCCTATTTTGAAAGATTCCAATTTGTCAAAATTTTAAAAGAAAGAGAAATCGTTGTTAATCCAAAAGAAGAAATTACTATTACCGAAAATGTTGCTTTAGAAAAAGCCATTGAAAAAGTCAAAGATTCAATTGTTTTTGTCCGGTCAAAATCTAAAACCGGAAAAATTTTGGAGGGTTCGGGTTTAATTCTAACTTCCGACGGCCTCATTTTGACTCTATCTGATTTGGTTCCCCAAAATTATGAAATAAAAATTTTTCTGGGAGGAAAAGAATTTACCCCCAAAATTTTACAGAGAAAAAACAATTTGGCCTTATTAAAAATTGAAGAGAAAAATTTAAAAACTATTTCCTTTGCTGACTTTGAAAAAACAAAATTGGGAGAAAGAGTTTTTTTGTTGGGAGTAGTTTCAGAAAATAATTTCCAAAAAATGGTGGCCAACGAGGGAATTATAAAGACCTTTGATGAAAAAATAATTCAGACAAATATTTCTGAATCTAAAAATCTTCAGGGGAGCTCTTTATTTAATATCGAGGGCCAATTGGTTGGTTTAAATACAATCGATAAAGAAGGAAAAATAATAGCTATTTCTATTAAAGAAATTCGGGAATTTATCGGATTTTAATCTCTATTTAAGAAAAATCTCCTAAACCCCGTTGGACAAATTTTGTCCTGTGGGGTAAATTACTACTGAATTCGGGGTTAAAACCCCGTTTTTATTTCGGAAATTAATAGAGTGCTTGCAGTATCGGAAAGGGGTCGGGGAAACCCTTCGGTTTCCCCGTCTAGGAAAATATTAAAAACCGAGGGTTAAGGGTATCGGAAACTGAAAGTTTCCGATTTTGCCCCGATGCTTCGGGGCAAAAGTGCATCGTTTTACGATGCACTCTCTGAAGAGCGAGCCCGAAGCGAGGCGAAGCCGAGCGCCAGCGCGAAGTGCTGGAAGAGGGCGAGCGACTAACTTTGTACTACCGCTAGTTATCCACAGGTTGACAGGATAAAATTATGCTAAAATAAGACAATCTCGACCATCGCGATGTGGATTAAACTTAGAAAAAATTATATCAATCTTCGGGAAGCAGCCAGAATTTCTGGTTATTCTTCGGATTATATCGGTTATTTGATTCGAATAGGGAAAATTGAAGGTAAAAGAGTTTATTTGAATACTTCCTGGCGAATTTCTCCGAAAGAAATAATAAAATATTGCCAAAGAAACAATCTCGATATCCGATATTGCCCTTTTTTAAAGAAAAAGGGCCTTTCCCTTAAAGAAACAGCCCAAATTTTAGGCTACACTCCAGATTACATTGGCTATTTAATTAGAAAAGGGAGAATTTTAGGTAAAAAAGTTTATTCTGGTCCGGCTTGGTTAACAACTGAAAAAGCAATAAAAAAATATCAGGAAAAATCAATCCTTCGACGAGGCTCAGGATTGACACTGAGCGAAGTCGAAGTGTCAATAATTAAAAATAAAAAACCAATAATTGGAAGTATTCGGGAACAACCCATAGCTAGATTAGTTTATGATATTTTTCCTCCAGAAAAAATTCGAAAGGCAGCCAGAGAGATTACGGGGTGGAAACCTTATCAAACTAAATGGGAGAAAATTTTTGCCCTCGGCTGGCGTTTAGTTTTAGTCGTGGCCATTTTATTTCTATTAATTGGAATTGGACCAACAGAAATTCTTCAAAAAATAACTGGTGCCTTTACTGAAGGAGAAAAAACAATAAATCTTTATCCTGCTTTTTCCGGAGGAGAAAATGTTGAGATACTTTGGCAAAACCCTCAAAACGTAATAGGATTGCCCGATGTTGGACCCGATGGAGATTTTAATTCTTTTTCGGAAGCAAATTCAGCCGTTTATCAAGGAGGTTCTTCAAATTTGATTCTTTCGAAATTTATTAAGACCGAAACTGATTTAGCAATAGAAACCGAAAAACAAAAAACTGAATCCACTCCGCCTCTGGAAGAAGAGAAACCTGTTCTTGAAGAGCCGGTTTTGGAAATCCCTCCAATTGAATCAACAACTCCAGCCATTGAATCAGTATCTCAGCCACAAGAAGGAATAAAAGAGGAGGAGGTGCCAAAAGGTGAGCCAACTTCCTTTTTTGAAAAAGTAAAAAGTTTTTTTGGAAATTTTAAAACTCAAGCTCAAGAGATTCCGACTTTTGAAGAATTAAAAAATACTCAATTTCAATCAGCCAAAATTAAATTTTCTTTTGCCATCGGAGAAAAGAAAACTGAATTTACTCCTTTATTAGAGACGCCGAGCCCCGAGGAAACTCCTCCTGAAATTCCGCCGCTTGAATCAGTTTCGCCGTCAGAAGAAGGAATAACACCAGGAGAGGCAGCGATAGAAAACACAACACCGAATGAAGAAGGGTTAGTCCAACCGCCTCAAGAGACGGAAACAAGACCTGAAAAACAAGAAGAAATGCCAACACAACCAGAAGAGACACCTCAAGAAGAATCTTCACCAACCAGTTTTTGGCAAAAAGTCAAAAATTTCTTTGGGACTTTAACGATTAATGCTCAAGAAGAAACCTCACCCATAGAAACCGTTACTCCTCAACAAGAAGGAATAGTTGAACCCACTGGAACAGCAGAGAACGGTTCTCCGCCGATTGAAACTACTACTCCACCAACTGAAGGAGTTCAGGAAATTCTTCCTAATTTGGATGCCAAAATAATCGTTTGGTATTCTTTGGATGGAACAGATTGGCAAAAATTGGATGAAATTTCTAATTCGCCGCTATCTAATTTCTTAAATGGCGGATATTTTAGTTATGATGCTCCATTTTTGAAAAATTGGGATGATGTTAAAAATCTAAAAATAAAATTTGAAGGAGTGGTTGGCGGAGAAACAAATTTTGTTGCTTATTTAGATAGTGTTTGGGTTGAAGCAAGTTATGCTGAGCAAAAAGAAGAAAAACCAGAAGAGCCAAAAAAACTACTAAAAATTAAAATAAAAGACAATTCTTTAGTAATGCCGCAGTTAGAAAATAGTTTTTCAGTTAATGAAGAACCAACTTTTTTAATTGAAGAACCGGAATTGTCAGTTGAAGAACTAATTAAAACCGAAAAAGGAGAAATTATTGGAGAAATGCAAGGATCTCAAACTCCCGAAACAGAAAAAACCCCCTTGGAAAACCTCAAAGAAAAAATTTTAGAACCAATTATTGATTTGGTGACACCCAAAGTCGGAGCCCAAACAAAAAATATAAAAACTAAAATTTTTGGGCCAGATGGAATCGAAATTAGTATTTTACCAACAACTAATTTCACTTTTAGAAATAACAAAGAAGTATTTGAAATAAAAATTCCAAAACCAAATGATAGAGAAATTCGCCCCGGGCTTTACAAGTTAGAAATAGAGTTTGAAACAAAAGATGCGATTTATGTTTTGGAACAAGATTTTACTTGGGGAGTGTTGGCAATAAATATCAATAAATCCATCTATCTACCATCTGAAACAGCTTATATCCAGATGGCAGCATTGAGAGATGATGGTTATACAATATGCGATGCCAATTTAAAATTAGAAGTTATTTCACCGAGCGGTAGCACAGCTTATCCCGAAATTCAAAAATCTGAAGAGTGCGCTCCGAGGAGTGTGACACAAAAGCCAGATTATTTTGCCTATTATGAGATTGGAGAAGCAGGTGAATATAAGATGAAATTGACTAATCTTGATAGTAACTATGAGATTACTGACTCGTTCGAGGTTCGCGATTCAGTTCCTTTTGATATAGAGAGAATAGGGCCTACAAGAATTTATCCGCCAGCTATCTATGAAATGAAATTTAGAATAAAGGCAAATCAGGATTTTGAAGGATTTGTCGAAGAAAAAGTGCCCAGTGATTTTATAATAGAAAGTAATCAATCTGAAGAAGAGGGTATATTAGGTTTTAATATATTAAAAATTAATCCAGACAATTATTTTGAAAATCCTAATGTATTACCAGGCCTCAATATTGATAAATTCAATAATAGTGAGTTTGAGGTCATTCAATGGAGGGTTAAATTCCAGAAAGATGAAATTTATGAACTTTCTTACCAATTTGATGCACCCGATATTTCACCTTATCTTTATTTATTAGGACCGTTAGAAATTTACGTCAACCCTTCGACAAGCTCAGGGCGACCTGATTTTTCTGAAATCAGATCGTGGCAGATTGCGGCTGATAGAACGACTTGGACAGAATCCTGCGGAACAGCAACAAAAGCAGGTTGTACCTGTGCGAAACCTGCATATGTCTGCGGCGGAACCCCTGCTTGTACCTATACTTGTCCTGCTAGAACAAATGCGACAGTAACTAATACCTGCAGTTATACTTATTCCGGAAATTGTGGCACGGATGCGTGTAGTATTCCTACGGATTGTCGAGTCAATTTCACCTGTTCATTTTCCAGCGGTAACTGTTCTTATACCTGTACCACTGGCTGGGAAGACTGTAATCAAGTTACCAGTGATGGCTGCGAGTGCAATACCGGCGGAGGTTATATCTGCGTAGGTACTACCTGTACTCTATCCGGAATTACTATTTCTGGCACTATTTACACTGATGAGGGGACAACTGCCTATAATTGCTCGACTGATAATTTAACTGTCGCAGTCAGAGTAAACGGAGCTGGTACTTATTCTACTCTCTGTACTGCTTCTGGTGGAACCTATAGTATTTCCGGTGTATCAATTAGTGCCGCTAATGATGTAGTAACTGTGTTTTTAGATGGTGAGACACCAGATGCAGTGACCGTAACAAGAGCAGCCGATACCACTTCTGCTATCAGCGGTCTCGATTTATATCAAAATCGGTTAATTGTTCGTCACGAGGGCGCAACTTCAATTACCAATACCAATTTGGCTCAATATGACAAAGATCAAGATACTGATATCTTTTTTGATTCTGATCTTTCTACTACTTATGATTTAACCGTTGACTCTGGTAAAAAAATAGTTGTTTGGACAGCAAAAACCTTTGCTCCAGGTGGAAACGTTACTACACCAGCAATGAGAATTATGGGAACCTCAGCAACTTATTCGGCCGGTTCTTCCACTTTAACTCTTAATGGGACTGGGACTAATACAACCTGTACTAATGATGCCGGAACGGTCATGCCCCTCTGTCTTGATAGTGGCGGCGTATTTACAGCCAGTACCTCAACCACAACTTTTAGTGGCGACGGAGATATTTACATTGCCGCCACTACTTATAATATTCTTAATCTCACTCCAACTATTACTGCTACCAGAGAGTACACAGCTGCCGGAGCAATCACTGTTAACAGCAATTTAACCATCAACCCCTCAGCCGCCTCTCTTAATATCCTAAATTTTGACTTAGGAGGAACTACCACAGTGACTGGGACAACCAATGTTACCAGCACTAGTTCAGCCGGCTCTGCCTTAAAGACCCTCAATTATTCTTTTACTACAGGCAATCTTACCATTGCTGATAACCAGTGGGTGGAGATGCTCTGTGGCAGTTCGACTGTTACTGTAACTAATTCTGGGACACCATTTTCCCTTGGTGCTACGTCAACCTGGCTCCCCTCAACTTCAACTTTTGTTTACACCGGCACATCGGCTACCAACATCACTGGTACTACTTACTACAACCTCAACATTGGCGGGGCAGCTACTAACACCACCTATACTGCAGCCGGCGACATCACTGTTACCAACATCTTAACCATTGTTTCTTCTTCTGGTACCAATACCTTTTCTGCCTCTTCTTACACCATTACCTTATCAGGTACTGGCACACCTTTTGTTATTAATGCCACCGAAGTCTTTACTGCTTCCATTTCAACTGTTAATTATACAGGTACAGCTGCTACCACTGTTACTGGAACCACTTACTATAACTTGGGAGTGGGAACAACTGCTGATGCTGCAGCCGTTACCTATACCTTAGGAGGTGCTACTACTGTTACCAATATTCTCACAGTAGGCAATGCTGGTTCCACTGCTACTGATACCTTAGCTGGTTCTTCTTATACCTTAACCCTCTCAGGCCCTGGAACACCTTTTGTCCTCACTGCCTACTATGGCACCTTTTCAGCTGACACCTCAACTGTAAATTACACTGCCACAGCTGCCACCAATGTCACTGCCACTACTTACTATAATTTAGGAGTGGGAACCACTATTGATTCAACAGCCGTCACTTATTCTCTCTTGGGAACGACCATAGTTAATAACGCTTTAAGCATTGGCAATGCTGGTTCAACTGGCAACGATACCTTAGATACCACAGGTACTAATTATGCTCTTACTGCAGCTTCTATTAATATTACTTCCAAGGGAATTTTAACTGCCAACGGTTCAACCATTACCATCACTGGTTCTGGCACTCCCTTTACTATCTCTGGGACCTTCAATTACAATACCTCAACTATCAAATATACTGGCAATGGCGATACTAATATTACTGCCGCCACTTACAATAATTTGGAATTCAGTCCGACTATTACCGCAAACAGAGTTTATACCGGAGCTGGAGCAATCACAGCAGGAGGCGCTCTTAACATAAATCCTACTGCTTCTTCAACTCTCTCTTTAACTTTCAATTTAGGAGGTACAACTTCAGTCACAGGGTTAACCACAATTCAGAGAACAACCTCAGCCACCTCAATTTTAGATACAGTATCAGGTAGTAACTATACTTTTAATACCGGAAGTCTCACTATCAAAGCTGGCGGAACTCTAAACGGCAGAGCTTCAGCCTTGGATTCTAATGGCGATATTACAATTGAAGCCAGCGGAACCCTAACCAGCACTTCAGGAAACTTTAATGTCGGTGGCAACTGGTCAAATTCTGGAACTTTCACTCACTCATCAGGAACAGTCACTTTTGATGCCTCCTCTGGTGATAAAACGATTAGCGATGGCGGTTCTTGTTTTTATAATATTGTCTTTAATGGCGGAGCTAGTTGGACTTATCAAGATAGTGGCTGTTCTGATGGTCCTAATCAAACAACGGTTCAGGCCGGAACTGTTCTCTATCTCAATACCAAAACCGGAACCGTTTCCGTTACTGGCGGCACCTTCAATGTTGATTGGTATTTGGGAATTCATGTTGTTGATGCTGCTACCTTGGAAAATATCGATACTGGCGACAATGATATTACCATTTCCGAAAATTCAGCCACGCCTGCCTCAACCGTCTGGCGCCATAATGGCACTGACTGGGGAACAGCCGCTTCTTCCCAGACAACTGGAACTGATACTACCGGTAGAAATCCCCAACCAAATTCAGCTGGCGCAATGAGAATTAGAGAATATGCAAAAACCAGTACGACAACAACTTATTATTTATACAATCTCCAAATTGCCTGGCAGTCTACTTATGGCGAATACGACTACTATGCTGATTATGGAAACAAATATTTAACCTCTACTGGAAATACTGGTTCAGGTCATGATGAGGTGATTAGCGTTGGTTGGTACCGTTCAACTCCTGGGACAATGAATACGCCCTATGTATCAGTTAACGAGCCCCCGACCAATGGTTCTTGGTATTGTGGAATGTTAAAGGGTTTGGAAGTAACAATTACCGGTACTTCAATTGATTTTGGAACCTTAGATACAAGCAATAATTTCACAGCCACAGCCGGCACTCAAACCCAAATTACAGTTACCACTTCAGCTACCTCAGGTTATATCGTCACTGCCTGGGAGAGCCAATTGATGACTTGTTCAGCAGCAAATTGCGGAGTAGAAACGACCATTCAAAATTTGAGCGACACAGTCTGTCCTTATAGCAATCCCTGTCCTTGGACTACTCTTTGCAAAGACGACCCAAATTACTGTGGCTTTGGCTTTACTTCTAACGATCCTTTAGTTGAAGGCGTCAATAGATACAACAACGCCACAGAATATACTTACTTTCCAACTACTTCTGCCAATCCGGTTCGGGTAATGGATTATTCCAGCCCAATTTATAATAATTCTTATTTAATCACTTATCGGATTTCTGCTCCCGTTACCCAGCGCCCCGGCCCCTACCAAACAACAATTGTTTATGTAATAACAGCTCAATATTAACATTAGAAACTTATGGAAACTTATAGAAATATGCAATCTGCGATTGCGAAACTAATAGAAACTAATTGAAATTTGTTTGCCTTCGGCAGACGAAACTTATAAAAACTATGGAAACCGATAGAAATAAAAAGAAATATATTTTATTAAAAGATTTAGAGGTTTACAAATTAGCAAGAGAATTATCAAGAATTGCTTGGGAAATTTATGAGTCATTGGATTGGCAAGCAAAAAAGATTATGGGCAATCAATTCATTGAAGCAACTGACTCAGTAGGTGCGAATATCGGAGAGGGTTATGGCAGATTCCATTATTTGGATAAAATAAAATTTTATTATAATGCCAGAGCTTCTTTAATTGAATGCTGTGACCACTGGATTGAACTGCTAAATGAAAGAAAAAAAGTAAATAGCGAAAATTATACAAAATTTAAAACAACTGCCGAAAAATTATCTCTTAAATTGAATAACTTCATTGCCTCCACATATAAGTCCAAAAACAACAAATTTCTATAAATTTCGTGAAGTAAGTTTCCATAAATTTCAATTGAGTATGAATTTCAATAAATTTCCATCAATTTCAATAAATTTCAAAATCCTTTATTTACTACTTTTATTTATTTTTATATTTTTACCATTTCTATCTAAAGGAGTAGGAGAGATAAGGTTATTTGTTTCGCCAGAGCTTTTTGAATTGGAAGTGAGAAGGGGCCAAACCTTGGAAGATAAAATCAAAATTTTTAACAAAAGTGAGGTACCGGTTCCAATTGAGACAACAGTGACAAATTTTGGCGCCCAAGAAGAAACCGGGACAATGACTTTTTTTGAAGAGCCAGAAAAAAGAGTGGGAGAAGAAGACGATATTTCTTTCAATCCCAGAAAATGGATAAAAATTGAAAATCCAAATTTTATTTTAGATCCCAACGAAACTAATGAAGTGAAATTTAAGGTTGAAATTCCAGAAAATGCTGAACCGGGTGGACATTATGCCGTTGCCCTTTTTGAGCCAAAATTACCCTCTTTCTATTTTAAAAAAGGAGCTGTTCAAACTATTCCCAAAATTGGAGTTTTATTTTTGTTTTCAGTAAAGGTTGAGGGATTGGAAAAGACAGCCGAACCCCCGACAATTGTTGAACTTTCGATTCCAGAAAAATTTCATTTAGGAAAATTGGAAGATTTTTTTGTCAAAACAGTCAGAGCTGCAGAAGGATTGACAATTGTTGAAAAAAGCCATTTGCCATTTGTCCTTTCTATTAAAAATAATGACATTTATCACATTAAACCGGAGGGGAAATTAACAATTTTAAAAAATAATGGCAAGATAGTAGGGGAGACAGAAATTAAAGGAATAACAATTCTGCCCGGAAGAGTTAGGAAATTTCCGGTTGAAATTAAGTCGAATTTACCAAGAATTTTAGAAAAATACCTGCCTTCAAAAATAAAAAATTTTATCTCAGGAAATTTACTTTTCGGAAAGTATAAAGCCCATTTGCTTTTGACAACCGAATCCAATATAATAGAAAAAGATATTGAATTCTGGGCATTTCCTTGGAAAATTGTTTCATCTACAGTTTTTGTTGCCTTGATCTTCTTGTTTTTAATAATAAAATACAGAAAACGGGTTAAATCTGCCCTAAAAGTTTTGGTCAGATCAGAAGATAATTTAAGGTAGGTTTGAGTTTTCCACAGATAATGGTTGTGCGGGGGGAGTATTATAAGTTATAATAAAATTGGATAAAAAATTCTAAAGGTCGAAAAATTGAAATAAATTGAAACAAATAGAAATTTATAGAAATTAAGAAAATGCCAAAGATAATTAAAAAACACGGAAAAACAGCTTTGGTTTTGGGCTTAATTTTAGTTTTGGTAGCAATGTATCTTACAATTCCGACCAGTCAGGCAGCAACGATTACGAGCAGAAAAATGATAATTAGCGATTCAAGGCCTAGCCAGACCGGCGTTACCTATAGTTTTACAGGAACCCATTCATCTACAGTTGTAAAGTGTCTTAGAGTCCAGTATTGCACTACTGCGACCGGAACTTGCACCAAACCAACCGGAATGGTGACAACTTCGGCAACTCAAGGCACTTTTACAGGTTGGACGACTGCGAGCTGGACTATTGTTAATACCACTGATGGCGAAACAAAATACACCAATGCTACTGGGGAAGCAGGCGGCGCTGCTTACGTTATTCAAACCGGAACAATTACAAATCCCTCTACTGAGGCAGTAGCTTATGCCAGAGTAACAACTTATACCAACACTGACTGCGCAACTGGTTCTACTGATACTGGTACAGTCGCTTATGCCATTATTGGTGGAGTAGCGGTTTCGGCAACGGTGGCAGAATATATGACCTTCACTATCGGAGATTCGGCTATTGGTTTTGGAACTTGGGACGCAGGGTCAACAGCAGTTCGATGGGCAACTGCTGACGAGTTAGGTGCTACTGCAGAACCCGGTGCTGGCGCGCCCTCGGTTCTGACTCTTTCCAGTAACGCTACTAATGGAAATTCGGTAACAATAAGAAGTATAGGAAGTGGGTCAGCCGCGGGTTTATATGATTCGGTATCAACAAATGTGATTGATGCCGCGGCTTCAAGTGCAGTAGTAGCTGGAACAGAAGGTTATGGAGTTTATGGGAAAAACGCTGCTTCTTTAACTATTGCCGAAGGTTTTGATAATGATACCACTGGTGATACAGCAGTAAGTACTACCGCTGCCACTTTTGTTTCCACTACTGGAGCGGTTAGTTCAGGTACGGTTGATTTGACTATCAAAGCAGCAATTGCCGCTACCACCCAAGCTGGGTCATACACCGATACCCTTGTTTTGGTCGCTACTCCGACCTATTAATTTTTAGGAATTTTTAAGCGCCAAGATTTTTTAGCTTGGTTTGGACTTGATTGTGAACAAAACAAGGTCTCTTATTTTAATAATTTTTATTCTAGGAGGATTAGTTTTAACTATGGGAGCTTTTGCTCAACAGAGTGGAGTTACTATTTCGCCATTGACTTTTGAATTAACAGCCAATCCAGGAGATACTTTAACTAATACTTTAAAGATTTATAATCCGACCGATAATATCATTTCAATAAAAATGGAAATTGAAGATTTCAGGCCGATTGGTGAGACAGGTCAAGTAATTGTTGAACCAGAAGTAGAAATAACTTATTCTTTGAAAAGGTGGGTGAAAACAGACCCCACTGAATTTACTCTTGAACCGAAAGAACAAAAATTTGTTGATTTTGAAATTTCAGTTCCAGAAAACGCTGAGCCAGGCGGAAAATATGGATCAATTTTAGCTTCGACCACCGGAGTAGTGGGAAAGGGAGTAACCGGAACAGCTGTCGCTCAAAAAGTTGGGGTTTTACTTTTGTTAACAGTAGCTGGAGAAGTTAAAGAAGAATTGGCAATTAAAGAATTTTTAGCTCCCTCTTTTTTGGAATATGGACCGGTACCTTTTACAATGAGATTTGAAAATAAAGGAACTGTCCATGTCAGACCTCGGGGATTTGTCACCATTACCAATTGGTGGGGGAAAAAAGTGGCTGATGTGGAATTCTCCCAATTAAATGTAATTCCCGGAGCCATCCGGAAAATCGAAACCAAATGGGATAACAAATGGCTTTTTGGAAAATATACAGCAATGCTGGTTGGAAGTTACGGAACTGCCAACTTACCTTTTAATCCTCCAATTTTGACTTTTTGGGTTTTTCCTTGGAAAATTGCTTTGGGAATTTTTATTATTTTATTGTTAATTTTTGCTTTCTTTTACAAAACCCGAAGACGCTGGCAATTAGCCCTGAGAGTTCTCATCAAGGGTGAATAAAAGTAGTTTTTTAAGAAGAAGTTTTTAAAATATCTTCTTAACTTATTAGAACTTTTTATTAGAACTTCCTTGACTTATTAAAACTTCTTTTTTTTGTTTTTGTGGAAACTCACTAATTCAGCCATGGCTGAATTAGTGAGTATCGCTACTGGACATCGTAATAAAAGAAAAAATATTTATTAGCGAGCGAAAAATTACAGGGAAATATTATACAGTAAAAGTTTTCCATATTCTAATTCTGGGTATACATTAATTAAATATAAGTTATCATGACGAAATACAAGTATTATTTTAGAAAGCCAAAATCAGAGATTGTAAAGGATATTCTTTATTGGTTAGCCATTAGTGGAGCCGTTTTTATTGCTGCTTCATCTCCTTATTTTGTTTGGAATTTAGAAAAAGAATTTTTTAAATGGCTAAAAGGGAAAAGATATAAAAGAAAAAAAACTTACAATGCTTTTTATCGGCTAAGAAAAGAAGGATGCATCGAGATTGAGAAGAAAAATCATCAAATTTATATTTGTTTAACAGAGAAGGGGAAGAAAAAGGCCGGTTGGTTGCAAATTGATAGTTTGGAAATTAAAAAACCAAAGAGATGGGATAAAAAATGGCGAATTGTTATTTTCGATATCGCCCAACTAAAAAAACTTTATCGGGACGCTTTTCGAGGAAAATTGAAAGAATTAGGTTTTTATCCTTTACAGAAAAGTGTCTGGATTCATCCTTATGATTGCCGTGACGAAATCGGACTTTTAAGAGAATTCTTTGGCTTAAATCAAAGGGAACTCAGAATTATTCTCGCTGAAGACATCGGCAGAGATGATTGGTTAAAAAATATCTTTAAATTAAAATAAACTAAAATCGGCTGTTGAAACGCGTTAATTTGCCATGGCAAATTAATAAGTTTTTATAAGA
>Ga0315280_10001487_pt1 | contig 40196 bp, 39 predicted proteins | sample YL17G06_40_MG_FD_203697 | JGI IMG/M metagenome (GOLD analysis project Ga0315280, IMG submission 203697) | Sediment microbial communities from Yellowstone Lake, YNP, Wyoming, USA - YL17G06_40 | ecosystem: Environmental > Aquatic > Freshwater > Lake > Sediment | place: USA: Wyoming | collected...
CGTACATCTCTGCATGTTTAACCGAATCCAGTGATATTCCTTTCAAAACACCTTTGACTGTGGGATTCTCAATTTCAGGCAGCGACTTGTTCAATGCATCTACGATCTTGTTTTCCACTTTGACCTGTTCTTTCAAGAATTCTATCAATTGATCTTTGGAGCTCAAAGATTTGCCTCCTTGGTTTATGCACATGCTAGACTTTGCGAATAAGGCTTTCGGCAGTTCTTTTACCTAAAGCAAAGCACTTCTCCAGACCAGTTTGATCGGGCGTGTAGTTGGCCAGAAGTGGCGGCTCTGTCACGTTCATGCCAAACTTGTTTTTCAGGATTTCCAGAACCAGTTTTGGAGCTTCGCCGCTCCATCCATAAGAGCCGAACGCAGCGCCAGTTTTGCCTTTCAGACTCACGTTTTTCACAGCTACTTCTTCAAAATAGTTCTTGATAGTTGCTGGCATGTCGTGATGATAGGTTGATGTTCCAACGAGAATCGCGTCGTAACCCGCAAGCTCTTCATGAGGCACATAGTAGTTTAGTTCCACTTCGGTTCCTGCCACGCTTTTGACCCCATCTACGACGGCTTTCGCCATCTTTTCAGTGTTCCCAGTACGGCTGTAATACAGTACAAGAATTCTTGGCATTAACCCACACCGTGACCTTAACTAGGGCACAATAAGTATATGAATCGTTTTCTTGGACGTCACCAAAACTAGGTACATGAATCAATTACAAGGAAAGAGTGTGCTACACCTTTTCTGTCATGCTCAGGCTTTCACGATTATGCTCGATCCAACCATCGCGCCTAGGATGTCGACCACTGCAACGATGATTGCGAGGTACTGAAACGTCGATTTCTCCTTGGTATGTCTCCTGCCAAGAGTCACTTGTTCAAAACTACGATTCCTATTCCGACAAATAGAATGCCAATGACCTCATTGAGATCGACTTTCTCGCCGAGCAGTAGCCACCCCAGAAGAACTCCAAATACTGGAACAAGGAACAGCCACATGGAGACTTGAGAGGCTTCGTGATGTCTGAGCAGATAATAATAGAGAGCTACACCGAACGCAGTGCAAATAACAACGAGATACGTGAGAATCAAGACAAATTGGAGAGAGACAACCAGAGTTGCCTCAGAAAAAACACTGAGAGCCAGAAGAAAAGCCCCTGCCGAAAGAAGAAATGTTGATGTTACAGGAAGGAAATTTTCGTTCCCTACCAGTTTCTTGAAAAGAATAATCCCCAATGCCCAGCATAGCGCACTCGACAAGACAAGAAACCCTCCGATACTGACCAGGCTGGTTGACAGGTTTTCAAGAAAAAGCAACACGATGCCCAAAAAACCGAGCAACAACGCAGAAGCTTTCTTCCATGAAAAAGATTCCTTCAGGAATACAGCACCCAAGGCTGCAACAAAAATCGGGTGAGTGTAATAGAGGATTGAGGTCTCTCCTGCGCTGACGTACTGCATTCCAACATAGAGGCAGGAAAACTCGATTGTTGCAAGAGCCCCGAGAAAAACTGCGTTGAGTAGGTTTCTTTGGCTAATTGACCTAGATTTTGGCATCGTTACCGTAATCAACGATAGGATCAACCCCGCAAGAAGATAGCGCAAGCCAGCGAGTATCAATGGAGGATTCCCGCTAATCCCAAACTTGATCGCCACCAAGTCCGATGCAAAGACGATTGAAAGCAAAAGAAGAAGGATCCGCGATTTCAGTTGCAGTATCATGTTCATAATAATCGGATGCCTGCCTATTTTACGACGCCAGCGCGCGCAGTGTTTGAGAAGGTATTCTTGACTGCAAGATACCTGAGATCGACACGATCCTTAGCTGAAAGATTAAACACGCCAACGCAACCGAGAGGCTTGCTCTTTTCTTCAGCTATGAAGAAACCTTTAGGCTCGAAGTACGGCGGAGACAACAGCCTCTTCACCCCCTGTGTCGTCAACGTTTCCAGGTTCCTGTATGCAGCGTTGACTAGATTGAGGAATAGCTTATCGTCACCAGACTGGAAATTTCTGAGAACCATAATTTCTTACCATTTACATTTCGTGCCTGTCACTACATAAGGTTTTTATCAGCATTCCCGACTTGAATTCAGCGACGGTCTCGGTGGGTGCAACCATTACAAAAGGAATTGTCTTTGACATAAAGAAGTACGCCACAGATGACGGACCAGGCATTCGCACGACAGTATTCTTGAAGGGTTGCCCCTTGCGGTGTTCTTGGTGTCATAATCCTGAAGGTCAAGTTTCAGCGCCTCAATTGATATACAGAAAGAAGAAATGTGTCAGATGCGGCGAATGCGCAAATGACTGCCCGACCGGTGCAATTGTCTTTGCCAGAAAACGAATATCGATAGATCGAAAGCTCTGCAATCTGTGCGGTAAATGCTCCAAGAAGTGCCCGACTGATGCAGTTGGGATTATCGGAAAAGAAATGACTGTAAGCGAAGTCATGAAGGAAATAGAGAAAGACATGCCTTTCTACGAGGAGTCCAAAGGCGGCGTAACCATCTCTGGAGGGGAGCCGCTTATGCAACTTGATTTTCTGGGCGAGCTTCTCGCAGAATGCAGAAAAAGGAATATTCACACTGCAGTTGACTCATGTGGCTATGCTTCAAAAGAAGCTTTTGACAAAATTGTTAACAAGGTTGATGTCTTCCTTTATGATGTCAAAATGATGGACGACAGAAGACACAAGAGGTACACGGGTGTTTCGAATAAACTGATCTTGGAGAATTTTGAACGGCTGGCAGGAAATGGAAGTGGTATCTTGGTTCGGTTTCCAGTTATTCCAAGCATCAATGATGATGAGGAAAATGTTACCAAGACGGGTGAGTTCTTGCGCAGACATGGCATTGAAAATATACATGTTCTTCCTTATCATAGAGCGGGAATTGACAAGTATAAAAGCATGGGTAGGGCTTACAAGCTGAAGAAAATTCAATCTCCTTCAGACGAAGAATTGAGACTGATCAAAGAAAGGCTTGAGGCCTTTGGTTTGAAAGTGAGAATAGGGGGAGGATAATATGAATGAAAGAGTCAAGCAGTTGAGAGAACAGAGTGTTAAGACCAAACCATACATCACACCAGAGAGAGCCATCCTAGTAACTGAATTCTATAAGAGTGACATTGCAGGTCAATTGTCCGCGCCTGTCAGAAGAGCCCTTACGCTAAAACACTTGCTTGAAAATAAGCACCTATACATAGGTGAAAGCGAGCTGATCGTCGGTGAGAGAGGACCTGCGCCCAAAGCTGTTCCAACGTACCCAGAGATATGTTGCCACACGCTTAAGGATTTAGAAATTCTTGATACGAGAAAAAAGACGCCGTATGCAGTGGATAAGGAAACCAAACGCGTCTACAAAGAGAGAATTATTCCTTTCTGGAAGGGTAGATCGATTAGGGAAGTTGTTTTTAAAAAGATGTCTGAGGAGTGGAAAGCTACTTACGATGCAGGGGTGTTTACTGAGTTTTTGGAACAGAGAGCTCCTGGACACACTGCATTGGACGACAAAATCTACGGGAAAGGTCTGGTTGATTTCAAACAAGACATCAGGAAAAGCATGGAGAACGTGGATTATCTGAACGATCCGAACGCGTACCAGAGAATGGAAGAACTCAAAGCTATGGAAATCACCGCGGACGCACTGATTCAGTATGCAGAACGACACGCTGAGAAGGCAAAAGAGCTACTTAGGAAGGAAAAGAACGCGAAGAGGAAAAAAGAGCTGAAGAAAATAGCGGATGTGTGCAGCCGTGTCCCTGCACACGCTCCCCGAGATTTCTGGGAGGCATTACAGCACTACTGGTTTGTCCACCTCGGTGTCATCACGGAGCTGAATCCGTGGGATGCGTTCAACCCGGGAAGACTTGATCAGCACATTTTTCCTTTCTACAAAAAGGGCCTTGCAGATGGAAGTCTAACCAAAGAAAGTGCGAAGGAGCTTCTTCAGCTGTTCTGGATAAAGTTCAACAATCAACCAGCGCCGCCTAAGGTGGGTGTCACGGCTGAAGAAAGCAACACTTACAATGATTTTGCTTTGATCAACTTGGGCGGAGTCAAAGTCGACGGTATGGACGCGGTGAATGAGCTTTCATATTTGATTCTTGATGTAATAGAGGAGATGAGAATCCCGCAGCCCAGCTCCATGGTTCAGATAAGCAAGAAAACTCCTGACGGTTTCCTGAAAAGGGCGTTGAAGATCATAAAGACAGGTTTTGGACAGCCGTCAGTTTTCAACACTGACGTGATAATTCTGGAATTGCTGAGACAGGGAAAGACGATAGAAGATGCCAGAAGCGGTGGGGCAAGCGGTTGCGTGGAAACAGGTGCCTTTGGCAAGGAAAGCTACATCTTAACAGGATACTTCAACCTGGTCAAAGTGCTTGAGATCACTTTGAACAATGGAGTCGATCCTCGAACGGGAGACAAGATTGGACTCGAGACTGGTGATCAGTGTGCGTTTGGATCTTTTGAAGAGCTTCTGGCTGCGTTCAGGCAGCAGCTTGACTATTTTGTCGATGTCAAGATCAAGGGTAACAACGTCATAGAGCGGTTGTATGCTGAAATTCTGCCGGTTCCATTTCTGTCTCTTCTCATTAGCGATTGCATAGGGAAGGGGAAAGACTACAACGATGGCGGAGCGCGATATAACACCAACTATATTCAGGGCGTCGGGTTAGGAACAGTAACTGACTCGCTGACGGCGATAAAATATCAGGTTTACGATGAGAAACAGGTCACAATCAACGAGTTGTTTGATGCGCTTAGAGTTGACTTTAAGGGCTATGAGAGCCTGCGTCAGAGGCTTCTGAACAAGACACCGAAGTATGGTAATGATGATGACTATGCGGATTCTGTTATGCGGAGTGTTTTTGAAGCCTATTTTGGGGCAATTGACGGACGACCGAACACTAAAGGCGGAAAGTACAGGATAAACCTGCTGCCGACAACGGTGCACGTCTATTTTGGCAAGATGGTCGGGGCCACTGCTGACGGAAGAAAGGCTTGTGAACCTCTTTCTGAAGGAGTTTCGCCTGTTCAAGGTGCAGATCGAAAGGGTCCTACTGCCGTGGTGAAATCGGTTTCTAAAATAGATCATGCTAGGACCGGTGGAACGCTTTTGAATCAGAAATTTGCTCCAGAGCTTCTGGAAGACGCAGTGGGACTTGACAAGCTGGCGAGCCTTATTCGCACCTATTTCAGACTTGATGGTCATCATATCCAATTCAACGTGGTGAACGGTGAGACTCTGCGTGAAGCACAGAAGCACCCTGAAAAATACGGTGATTTGCTCGTGAGAGTTGCAGGCTACAGTGATTATTTTGTCAATCTGAGCACGGAATTGCAAAATGAAATAATCAAGAGAACCGAGCACAAGTCATTCTAACGCTGCATGCTGATCGAGAGAAAAGCATGTTTGAAACCATAAAGCTGTTTGGCATTGTTTCAAGGGCGGAGTTTATCCTGCCTAACTTGGGTTCGCTAATCATGGGACTTGCATGGGGCTTTACACCGCCCATGAATTTCACCGATTTGGCAGTCTTGGTTGTGCTGTCCTTTGCTGTCATAAACATCAGCTCCGCCATCGGCGCGCAAGCCAACACAATTTCTGATTACGAGTTGGACAAAGAGGACCAGCGTAAGAAACGGCTTGTTCAGGCAGAAGAGTCTCTGGGGCGAAACAAACTGAAAATCGCAATTATCATGGAACTTCTCCTTACGTTAGCTCTGGTTTCCCTTTTCATGTGGATTCAAGGAAAACCTATCTTACTAGCTATGTGGATAGCTGGGATTTCCTTAGGTTGCGCATATTCTGCTCCACCGTTTAGGCTGAAGTCTCGGTCTTGGTTGGCGCCTGTTTCTTTGATTCTTGTGCTTGCTGTTTTTCCAGTATTGTTTGCTTACTTTACTTTCACCTCTGAAATCAGACCTTTCTTTCTGCTTTCGCTAATAGGGCTCGCCCAGACGGTCTACGGCGTCATAATACCGACTGAGATCCGAGACTACTTCGGCGACAAAGACATGAATATTGAAACGATGACGGTACACCTGGGCCTTGTTAAGGCTTCCTTCCTGAGCATGGCACTGTTAGTCATGGGTGCAATCCTCATCGGAACAGCTTTCCTTCTCGAATTCGCATATGGACATTATCCATGGCTGAGCGTTCTTTTGCTCGCCGTGCCAATTGCAGTCTCTATTGTGCTGGGAAAATTCAAGAAGCTTCACTCTCTGAGCAAAGAATACGAGCATTTGAATGGACAGAGTTCCATTGCAGAAGAGATTGTGAGTTTGTCTGCACACAACCCACAGTGGATCATGCTCATAACCCAGACTTACAGCGTTCTATCCATTGTACTTCTACTGAGCAAAATTCTATAGTGAAATGTGATTCTTACTGCTCGTGTATACTTATCCTTCTGCAGCCTCATTCTTAGGGCACAAAAAGTTTAAGCCTTAACCAACTTAATACCGACTTGGAGCCACGCGGCAGGAGAGACTGAACATGGAAGAGTTCGAGGAGAAATTCATAAAACCCATCATAAACGCATCTTATCCTGGAACGCTAGCCGCGTTGAGTCTAACGGTGCTGCAAATTACGGGCCTTCATGGCGAACAAGCTCCCTTTGTGTTGAAATTCACATTGTTGGTGGGCGCAGCGGCATTCCTCTTCTCAGCGTTCTCCATTTTCTTCTACAGCGTTTATCCGACTCGTAAGAAATTGTGGACAACGGCTGCCGTGATGTTTCTTGTAGGATTGTTCTGTCTGGTTACATCTGTGCTTCTGTTGTTTGTTGTCTGACATCTATGCTTTGAACCCTCCAGAATGATCCGTGGGCACATTCTCTTAAAGCAAAGATGTTTCCAATTCTTGGTCTACCAGAGAAACAAACTAACAAAAACCTTTTCAAACGCCAATCATAACTTATGGTTTAAAGTCATGTCAGATGTGCCCAAACTGTAGTCAATTTTGAGTGTAGCGATGGAACATGAAAGAAACTATGGTTGGGTGGAGGCCGTTCAGTTTTGTGAAAAAGCACTAGGTCTGAAGCCTAAAGATTTTTTTGAAACTGTGCAAGTTCAGGAAAGAATTGGGACTGTCAGGTTGGGTCAAAGGACCAGGAAAAACAAAATAGATCAGAAAGACCTGCTTTTGAGCCGAATAACGCCTCTATTCGACGTCCTCGAATCATACTTCGAGGCTGCCTCCAGTTCTTTCAAATGATCTTGGCCTTTTTTGGACAGTTTGAATCGGAGACCAACTGCCCGCGGTCCCCACACCTCATTCAGCAATCCTCTTTTTACAAGGCTTCTTACTGTCTGCTTGGAGGCGCCGAAACGCACGTGAAGATCAAGAAAGGGCAACGGCTCCTTCCGCACGGCTTGAAACAACTGCAGCCTTTTTACTTGCGAAAGATGCTCTGTCGCGTTTGTACGGTACGTATCTTTTCGGCCAGGCGGTTGATGAATCGTTTTGCTTTTGATTATTCGTCCCGTGCCGGTTAGGACCGACAAAAATTGTGAAGCCAAGTGTTCTTTCTTCACAAGATCTGCCGTAACAATGCGGGGGCTACTTATTTTTTTGTCAGCGAAGGTTGAACTCCGACCTGCCAGTCTCTCCAATTCGATCTTTGAAGATTTCAACGGCTTGGCAGAAAAATGGTTCAAATTGGACCTTGCGGGCACACCGCCGACAATTCTGCCTTTCTGTGACCCGCAGCTGGAGAAGCTTCGGGGTAGGTTCAAAGGTTTCTCTGATTTCTCCTGCCGATCAAAACGATGACTGGAATTTCCCAGGCCACTGATATAGTCAGTGCGCAGATTGTTTGAGTCATCTCTTTTTGGGCTGTTTTTGACGGTTTCTGAAGGTTCGAATGGGATTTTCAAAAACTTCTTGCTGGCAGTTGAAGGCATGCTAATCAAATGGATATTTGATTCTGGATTTATAAACTTACTCATCCTAAACATTCATGATGGAATCTTGAGTAATTTGATAAGGCTTAAACGGTACTCTTTCAACTATAATAGAAAGAGGGGAATACCACGTCAACAACGCCGTCTAAGACGGACCTGATGTACGAAATCGATTACAACCCAAAGTATGTGCCTTTACCATCGCCAAAGGTGAACGTGAAGGCCACGGCTGTTGAAGGCAAGCCCTCATACCTCATGAAAAACCATGCCACAGGCATATACTATGACCTTGACGAATTGACAAACCTCATCTGGAATCTGACGGATGGAAAGAGGACTGTCAGTCAGATTGTGAAAGAGGTACAGCGTCAGAAGCCAGAAATCCGAGAGAATTCGGTTATTGAGACGCTTCTGTTTTTCGCCGAGTCAAACCTTCTCGCGTCAAGTCTGGAAACAAAGCAGAAAAAAAGATTCAGAGTGATGTCACCCTTTGAGATAGACTTTACATTGATTGAAAACAGCCACAAGTTTATCCAGTCTCTTCACTCTCGGATACGTCCAATTTTCAGAGAACTCTTGCTTTGGGCATCGGTAGCGTTCATAGTCGTATGTGCGGTGTTGTTTGCTGGGAGATTTGTCTCCATCTATGGGCAGAAAGTAAATTTTGAGATTCTAGGGTCTTCAGTTGTAGGTTTCTTCTTCTACTACTTCATAGCATTGGCCCCGATAATCGCCATTCACGAAATCGCCCATGCAATAACCCTTGTCCACTACGGGGGACAAGCTGGAGAAATGGGAACTGGATTATTCTATTTTAGCCCCATGTTCTACACTGAAACAACCGATGCATGGGGGTTAAGCAGACATGACAGAATGATGGTGTATCTGGCAGGCAACATTTCCACTCTCCTTATCGGGTCTGCTCTTGTCATTGTTCATGCAACTGTTCAGATCCCCGGAATTGGCGGTCACATTCTTCTGATGGTGGCCTTCTACTGTTTTTCCATGTCTCTGATGAACTTCGCGCCGCCTTTTGAAACAGACGGCTACTACTTGCTGTCTGACGTCGTTAACATGCCAAACCTCCGCCGCGACTCCTACGGATACCTAGGCTCAATCCTCAGACGCGCCTTCAGGAGACAAGCAAAGGCAGAAACGGCAAATCTAGACAAGAAGAAAAAAAGAATCTTCATCCTATACGCAATTCTTTCAGTTGCGTGGATAGTTTACATTGTTTTTCAGACATCACTTTTCCTTGTTTATATGGGTCAAGACGTGACAGCAACGCTTGCTAACATTGGGCAGGCAATTTTGTCTTTTCAAGCGATACCTGCAACTGCAGTCGTAGTCGCTGTTGCTTCTGCACTGTATTTTGGAATGCAGCTTACAGGGTACGGCTTTGCATTTTCGGCGGCCGTCAAGAAAGCAACGGCAAAGCCTCTCACGGTCGAAGCCATCCACGACAGGGACCTCGCTGTCTTCGCATACCTTCCACCTCAGGCCCCAGAATGGCTATCAAACAGTTTAAGATCAGAAATGGGAAAAATCGCGAAAAAGTTCACTCTGGCTTTTGAACTGACAAAAGTCGGACGTTCATGCATCACCATACTGAGAATGGGCGGCACAAATCTAGCACTGGTCCAGATCAAAGAACACCTCAAACGGATTGAAAAGGAGTTCAGTTCGACCTATCAGCAATTTGTTTTGAACAATAAAGATGCTCTTCACAACTCAGCGGGGATTTTCGCGCCAAACAAAATCAATTTGACAAACATGTTTAAGCAGATTGCCACCGAGTCAGTCAACGCGGGCAATTCAAGCGCGGTTGCGATTGCTAAGGCCTGTGAAGAAACACAAAAAGAAACCCTTTTGTATCTTCTCCAGTCAGCATTCAGCACGATTTGGACAGTTGAAGTACAACCTGCACAAGAATATGACCTCGAAAAAGAAATGGTTCCATCTCTGCTTCTCGAAGACATAACACTCACCGACTTGTACCATGACACTGAGAACTTCAAAAAACGCATCATTTACGGCTATGACTCTCTTATGACTCTGGCAACCGAAACTGACATGGGCGTAAGAGAATGCCTTGCAAGGCCAGACAAGTACCAGTTGATAAGCGTCCTACAACCCGTCAAAAGTCGAATCATCCTCATAGGCAGAACAGAACAGTTGGAGAAAAACATAGATGCTTTGGCCCCCCTCTTCATTGCCCACACATGGTCTGGCTACCTGGACAATCTATTGTGTGAAACTAATTTCAAACTTACAACCATCAACAGAACCAGGCTGCCTAGCTCAAAAGAAATAGAAAAAACGAGCATCGGAGAACTAGTGGTTTTGATGAAGGACCTCACGGCTTTCGCCGAAAACCAGGTGGTAATCGACAATTCCGTGAAAGAAACCGATAAACGCTTCACCAAAATAGATGAGGAACTTATGCAAGTCAAGAACATCATGAAAAGCGAGGATTTCAAAATAGGGATGCTAGATGCAGCGCTACGCGTGAACGCTGAAAACCTGACTGCACTGCCTAACCGAATAAAAGTGTTCAAAAAGGAATGGAAAACTCTCTGCAGCCGAATTGAAAAGACACGAGAGCACGTCGAAAAGGAATACGAAGAGAGGAAACCGACTATCGCCAAGAAGAAACGTCAGATTTTGAGAATCTCGCCGTTTGTGGTCATACTGTCTGTCTTACTTTTCGCCCTAGGCTTTCAACCTCCATTTGCAGCATGGTGGATGGCATTCGTGGTAGTTGGTGTTATTGTGCAGGTGTTCTACTGGGCTGTTACATATCATGCATGGAGGTCACTCAGCAGAGTCACAACGTATTCAAGTCAACCTTTCAACGCAGTCCATCTTACCCTTTTAGCTTCAACAGAAGCAGTCTATGGTTATGTAATAACGGGAGACATTTTGGCTCCAATAGAATGAAAGGAAAATAGAAAAGAAGAAAACTTCCAACTGAGCCAAGGTTGGGATTCCCCTGGTACTTATGTTGTCTTTGTGGGAGCTCGGGCTGGAGCCCTTGCTGGTGCTCTGGCTGGTGCTCTGGCTGGTGCTCTGGCGGGAGCCCTTGCGGGCGCGCGTGCAGGGGCTCTTGCTGGCGCACGGGCTGGTGCTCTGGCGGGAGCTCGTGCTGGCGCTCTAGCTGGTGCGCGTGCGGGTGCACGTGCCGGAGCTCTTGCTGGAGCCCGAGACTGTGCTCTCATTGGTGCTCTTGAAGGCGCCAAGGCTCTGACTGCTGTTCTGAGTTTCGGATAGATCTTGGCCTTCTCAACTGGTTTAGCTGGCTCTTGCCCTTCAGGCTTTTTCTCCATTTACCTCACCTCCACCGATACTTGCTACTTAATTATGCATCGTGTGATACTACTTAAGACATTGTAAGAAAAACATGAAAAGACTGAACGGTAAGATTTTTATTATCAAAACCAACAAATAGTATTATTGCCATTTGAATATGTGGAGGTTTGAAATGCGTCCAAACAGTAGAACTACAATAGAGCCCGGTGTAGAAGCAATTTTGAGGGGTCAGTCAAGGATGACGGCGCGCGGTCAAATAACAGTGCCTATTGAAGTCAGGAAGAAGTTTGGGTTGAAAACAGGAAACACTCTATGCTTCCTTGAAGTTGACGGTTCAATAGTTCTCAAGTTGGGACCTCTCGTATTGACCGAGTAGTCTTAACCATAACCACTGTATGCGTGGGCGCGTCTCTTGCCATAACTGTGAACCAGGGGAGAAAAGTACCATGAAAAAAGGTGCGCGGCCTTCGGCTTTGGAATGTGAATATCTTGTGGGGGACGACACCTGCCGCGTAGTGAAGGAAAATGACTTGGGCGCGCTTCGAGCAGATAAATGCCGCAATGAAACTAAAGACGCGTGCTGTTATTTGTGTGACTTGCGTAGAGCTTGTGACATAAGCTGCGATTTGCTCGAAAACAGTGGCGCAGGAAACAACTCGACAAAGGTGCAGCTGCCCGAGCATGTTGCAAGTTCAAACTCCGACATAGAATGGGAGTGTGGCAATTGCGTCCACTACTTGAAACCAAAGTGTCCCAGAGGTTATGACCATGACATGGAATTGTAGAGAAGACAGGATCCATGTGACATTTTCCAACCCATCAAAAAGGATAAACCTCTATCTTGATGCAACAAAGATTTTAACTGTTAAGCAAGAATTCCTGAAGATCAAGGTGGTTCAAGAATGAAGGTCGTGGGCATAGTTGGCAGTGCAAGGCTAGGGGGAAACACTGAAATTCTCACTCGTGTAGCCCTTGAGGAAATACAGAAGGAAGGACTTGAAACCGAACTCGTAAGCCTAGCAGGAAAGAAAATAGAGCCTTGTGATGGTTGCCGAAGTTGTTCGAAAACTGGTAAGTGCCACTTCAAAGATGATTTTGAATCTATTTTCATGAAGATGAAGAAAGCTGACGGCATTATACTTGCAACTCCTGTCTATTTTGGTGCGGCAACACCGCAGATAGTCAGTCTTATCAGCAGGTTCTACTCGGCGCGTGGAAAACCTTTGAAAAACAAAGTCGGCGGACCAATTGTTGTGGCCCGTCGAGCCGGACACAATTTCACGTTGGCGCAACTAATGTTCTTCTTCATGATCTCTGAAATGATCGTTCCTGGGTCGTCATATTGGAATGTGGCTTTCGGTCGATCAAAGGGAGACGTTCTGAAAGATGAAGAAGGAATTGACACAATCAAAAACTTCGGGCAAAAGTTGGCTTGGCTTCTAAAGAAAATTAACGCATAGTCGGACAGCTTCGAAGAGATTCAGGTTCCGCAGAGCACGCGCACGCAAATGATCAAAAGTGTTCTATTACTTTCTCCCTGTAAAAGATTTGGTGAATACTGGGTTGTTTTTCTCAGGGTTGCTGATAGACCCCTATGACGTATACGGTGAATGGCAGTCCAACAAGGTTTCTTTCAGACCACACGTAACTAACTTGAACGTTTCATCACTTCAGCCTACTGACGAATCTGCTAAGGCTTGTTTTCTGTACGTCGGTGGCGAGTTTCTTTTCAGATGCGAATAGACCCACTCGGCAGGTCCTATGAAAATGTGTAAACACAACACTGCAACGAACGGTATCAACAAATCGTCATGGAGTCCAAAAGCCAGACTCTTAGTAAGTAGTCCGAGCGTCAAGGGTTCGACGATTCGATATTGCGTGATGCCCAATCCGCTAACAAGGTAAAGTAGTGTGATGACAAGTAGGGACCAATGCACTGCTGCTTTGAGCAGTTTTTGCCAGTTTTGAACCATTGTTCATCGTCTTTCTGTTTCTATCACGCAGGAAATGAAGTTTTTGTTTGCGTTATCGAAACTGAAATTGGTGGATCATGGCAAGTCGGCGTTGTTGGAGAATCCGCGGCTTTCCCAATACCCTAGATAGCTGGAATCGTTGGATACCTCAATTTTCGTTATCCACTTTATCCATTTGTATCCATACTTGCTTTCGGCCACAAGTTGGAATGGAAATCCTCTCTCTGGTGGAAGAACCAAACCGTTCATCTTGTAAGCGATTAGTATGTTATTGTTGATTATGTAGGAAAGAGGCAAACTCGTCGAATATCCATCTTGAGCATAGAAAATCACCACTGTGGCACTTGAGTTGTATCCAGCTTCTCGGAGCAAGTCTTTAACGAGCACACCTTCCCACAGGATCGTAACGCTCCAGCCTTCTACACAATTAATTGTCACGACCTTCTCGTAATGCGCGTGCCCTTCGATAACATCAGTATATCCATAAGCGGTTTCGTTCTCAACAAGCCCTGCTACGACAAGCCTGTATGTGTTGTTGTCTATGTTCTGCGGGCCTTTGATCGAGTTCTCCCTGAAATCTGCTATTGATCCAAGTTTCTGTCCCTTGTATTCCCTGATTTCCACAGAATTCAGCGTTTTCGTCCCGTCAGTTGCCGAGTTTGTCCAGATCCAAGTTCCTATTAAAGCGACCACCGATATGATTGCCAGCAACAAGATCGTCGACAAGAGAGTTTTTCTCGAATACACTGCATTTCTTTCCTCCCCATGACAACATGACATATGTCATACTTATATGGCTTCCGCGCGAGGACCTAGATTTAGACTTTTGGACACATCACCAGCAAACCGGACTTTTTTCCACGCGTCTAAGGATGACCGAATGTCCAATTAGATTCTCTTGGACCGTTTGGAATCATGTCGGTTTGAACAAATATCCAGACCGGAAAGTGCGAACATCTATTTTTTCGGAGCTCCTCTTGCGGATGTGTCAAAATATTTTTTCCAGTTTATCTGCGTGACTTCTAAGACATTTCCATCAGGGTCCTTGAAGGTCGCTTGCCTCCCGCCCCATGTTTCATCGTGAACTTCATTGATAAATTTCACACCTTTTGTTTTCAACTTGCTACAAAACTTGTCAACGTCATCTACAAGAAACTCCACCGTCGGCGATACGTCATGTGTTGCTCGTCCAGTTTGCTGCGGGATCAGGCCTATTTCGACGCCACCACATTCAAAGCCAATGTAGCTTGAAAACTCGTACTTCTTTTCCAAACCCAGTGTCTCTTCATAGAATCTTGCAGCATTCTTCAAGTCTGATACGTAGAAGGTAATGCACCAAACAGTCTTGATCACTCACTTTCCCTCAAGGATAAATCACTCAAAAGACCAGATAAAAGCTTTCAATGAGAGAAGGTCAAGAAGTCAGAAAGCCTAGCTTATCACCGGCTTCAATATTTGGGTTCTGCAGGGCTTTCAGTGGTCCCATGGAAAAATGTTTGAAAACCTCTGCATAGTCTTGAACTACCGCACGTATGTTTACAAGGTTTCACCGTAGTTTAGCGCTGGCGTTGCGAGCTTGAGGCTTGTCTTTTCCTTTTCGTAATCCTGCTCAACAAACTAAGGGCTAATGCATCTTCGTGCACTTTCCGAGTTCTTACGGCCCCAGCCTTCTCAGCTTTTGAGAAGAGTTCCTCGCCCTTCTCCGTGCGAAGAATTGTGAACGTCCAGCCGTTCAGTCCCAAACCTCCACACGAAATGTCTGCCAATTCAGAGCTGAAGTCATCGCAAAAACGGCAACTCTGTTTAGCGAACCGTTTTGCTTCAGCAAGCGAAATCGACGTATCTCCAGACTCTGTTTTGACCAGCATCTTTCCTTTGATATTCATCTTCCTAATTCCACTCAAGTCGAGACCTAATGTTTCATGGATGTGTTTTTCCATAAGTCCTTCGTAAGTGAAGCATTCCGAACACATGAGCCCGATCAAGCATTTTATGGATGCAGCATATTTTTTCAAACCAGACATTTGCATTTTCCTAACCGCTTGAATCTCGCAAGGAGTTCCAACAAAAATCAAGTTCGTCAGCTTCTGCTTCGCGACTTCAGCCAGCGCGAGAATATTGGGAGAGTAGCAGTACTTTGTTCCTGCACACTCCAAAATTTCTCCACCAGTCGTGGTCAGTTTTGGGATAGGCAAAAGAGGCTTTCCAGGGCTTGTTCCAGCAACAATAGCCCCATCAACCAGCCCATTCTCCAAGGCAAACAAAAGCAATGCAGTTACAACACCGCCATCTTGGCAAACCTTCAATATTCGGGCATCACTTGCCTGTGCGACAGTGAACCTACGATAAACTCCAAACTCTTCGTCAGGCTTTCTTTCTCTGCCAAACACAAACTTCGTGGCATCTGACCACGACCACAAGTATCTTGGGCAAGTTCGGGCACAGATGCCGCAGACCTTGCATTCTTTTTTCAAGCGGGGGTTTTCATCAATCAAATCCAAGCAATCGAAAGGACAAGTGAGCATGCATGTTCCACATCCGACGCATTTCCCCAAAGCCACAACATTCCTAGCCAATGATTCCTGATAGCTCACCTTGCCAGAATGCATGCTAGACTACCTACAAAGAAGATCGAGCAAGCTAAGTTTAAACCTTTGGAAGGCTTGCAAAAAGACTTCAATCAGCGCGCGCTGTGTCAATCCCAACTTTGCGTATGCCTGCGTCGGGTAGTAGTGGGCACAAATCTTCCGTAACCGGTTTTTCCAACAATCTCACCGTTTTCAGCTACTATTTCGCCGCGAACGATAGTCATCACAGGCCCTCCTTTGACAGTCCATCCTTCATAAGGTGTGTAATCGGAGACACATTTCAAGTCTTTGGAGCTGATTTTGAAATCCTTTTTCATGTCTACGACTGTAAAATCAGCATCGGCTCCTGGTAGCAAGCACCCTTTCTTAGGGTACAATCCGAAAATCTTTGCAGGGTTCATAGAGGTTACCTCGACAAATCTTTCCAGTTTGATCCAGCCCTTTCTCACCGCCTTGCCTAACATGATGAAAGCGAGGGTTTCCAAACCTGGTATGCCCGGAGGAGTTTTCCAGACGTCTTTCCACCCTATCTCTTTCTCATTTTTCTTGAAGGCGCAATGGTCGGAGACGAGCAAGTCTATGTTTCCATCGTTCAAGCTTCTCCAGAGTTCGTCAACATCATCTTTGGTTCTTAGGGGTGGAGTCGTAATAATAAGTGGACCCAATTTTTCATAATCGGCACGAGTAAAGTACAAATGGTGTGGACAGACTTCGGTAGTGACCCGTGAACCTAGAGCTTTAGATCTGCGTATCAGGTCAGAGCCTTCTCTTGTTGTCAGATGGCAGATGTGAAGTCTTACGCCTGTTTCTTTAGCCAACAAAAGCGTCTTTGATATCGCTTCTGCCTCAGCCAGGCTGGGTCGAGCATCAGCAAATGCTTTGATATCCTTTCTTCCTTCAGAAATCAATTTGTTCTTGCAATGGCTTAAGACAGCATTGTCTTCAGCATGGACGGCCGCAATCGATTCTTCCTTTGATATCAGGCAGAACGCTTCCAGCAGTATTTCATCATTTTTGACAGGCGTGTCTCCAGCCATCATTATCTCACCAAAACCTACAGCGCCAGCCTCGACAATTCCTCTTATTTCTGTTAAGTCTCTCTCATCGGAGATTTCTCCTCCGTACATAGCGAAATCCATGTACGATTCCCGTTCGCCCAATTCTTTTTTCTTGAGAAACATATCTACGGTTGAGGTTCGGAGCTCCATAGACGATGCCATGTCAATTACCGTAGTGAAACCACCAGCAGCCGCAGCTTTGGTTCCTGTCTCGAAACTCTCGCGTATGAAGCCTGGGTCACATAAATGAACGTGGGCATCAATGAGCCCTGGCAAAACAAGCAGACCTCTAACATTCAGCACTTTGTTTGCTTTGGGCAGACGAGTTTCTTTCGATAAGGCAACAATCTTGCTCCCGTCCACTGCTATGCCAGCCTCAACAATACCAGTTGGGGTAGCTATCTTACCCCCTTTTAACACAAGATCAACCGTCATTTTGAAACTCCTAGCTTGCAGGCATTATTATCAATGAATAAATTTATATTTTGGCAAGTTGGTGAATGGTCAAAAAGAAATGTGGTATACATGCCCAGAAGTCGTGGAAGTGCGATCGTTCTAGCGAGTAACGCGTTTGGCACTCTTGAAGGGAAAACTGCCAACGACGTTGTTATATACGAAGGAAAATACAAAATTGCAGCAGTAATTGATGAAAAAAAAGCTGGGAAAGACGCCGGAGAAGCCTTAGGAATAGGCAAAAAAAACATACCGATCGTTGGAAGCCTCAGAGAAGCGTTGAAATACAAACCTGAGGCCATAATCATCGGAATAGCGCCGCCCGGAGGTTCACTTCCAGCAGAATGGAAGAGCATAATTAAGGAAGCTATCAAAAACGGGTTGGACGTCGTCAGCGGACTGCACTATTTCTTCAGCGATCAACCAGAATTCAGTGACCTTGCCAAAAAACACGGAGTGAAGTTGATAGATTTAAGAAAACCGCCCAAGGATCTTGAAATACTCACGGAATTGGCGAACATCAAAGTGCCTGTTGTGGCGATCCTCTCCACTGACGCAGCTACAGGCAAGAACATAGTCATGATGGAGCTTGCGAAAGAGGCTGAAAAGAGAGGTTTGAACGTTGGCGCAGTGGCAACAGGACAGACTATGATGATAATAAGAGGTGACGCTGGCGCAGCCATAGACGCTATCCCAGGAGACTTCATCCCTGGTACCATGAAGAAAATGACCGTTGATGTTGCAAAGATGGGGAAAGACATCATCATCGTGGAAGGACAGGCTTCACTCTCACACCCTGCCTATGGAGTTGAAACACTAGCGATACTTTACGGTTCGCAGCCTGATGCGGTCATAATGGTTCACGACCCATTCAGAAAGACACGGGATGGTTTTCCAAAAATGAAAGTGCCTAGTCCTCTAGAAGAAATACATTTGATCGAAACGATATGCCCCAAGACCAAAGTTGTTGGAATTGCAATAAGCTATATTTACAATTACAGCGGTCTGAAGTCGGACGAAGAAGTCAGGGCCGCCATAAAGCAAGCTGAAAAGGAAACGAATTTGCCTGCAACTGACGTCCAGAGATTTGGCGCAGAGAACCTGTTCGATGCCATTGCCGAGCATTGTAAGAAAATTAATAAACCATTGAGGAAAACCTGAAAGTGCAAAGACATTGAAGTCACTGCTTGTCAAGGGAAAATACGTCCTAACTATGAACGAAAAGCACAGAGTCATCTCTAACGGAGCTGTGGTCATAGAGAACAGCAAAATTCTGGACGTAGGATCTTCAAAAGAAATGGAATCATCATACGACGCTGACGAAGTCGTTGACGTAAAAGATGGCGTGGTGATGCCTGGCTTAATCAACAGCCACAACCACATGTACGGCATTCTATCTCACGGTATACCGGTAACTAACGCCCCATCCGATTTCAAGGGTTTCTTGGAAGACTACTGGTGGCCTCGCGTGGAGAATGCTCTAAATAAAGAGGAGATATTCGCCGCGGCCATGATGTCATCTGTTGAGATGATAAAAAGTGGAACAACCTGCTTTGCTGACATACTTGAGGCCCCAAATGCAATCCCAGGCGGATTGGACACTGAAGCCAAAGCGGTCAAACAATTGGGCATACGATCCGTATTAAGCTTTGAGGCTACAGAGAGGATAAGTCAAGAGAACAGCTGGAAAGGTGTCGATGAAAACCTCAACTTCATAAAAAAATGGAATACCAAGAGCGACTCGCTGATTCGAGGCATGTTTTGCACTCATACAACCTTCACATGTAGAGCTGAATTCTTGAAAAAGGTAAGAGAGTTGACAAACAAACACCCTGCGGGAATACATATTCATCTAGAGGAAGGGGCATATGAAACAAGCTACTGCCTTAAGAATTATGGCAAACTCCCAGTTGAGTTCTATGAAGAAATAGGCTTCTTGGGACCTGATCTTCTGGCGTCTCAATGTGTTCACACGAAACCCAAAGAAACTGAAATATTGAGGAAACATGGCGTAAAGGTTGCACATATGCCGATCAGCAATTGTGAAGTGGGAGGAGGAATAGCCCCGGTACCGAGTTTTCTCAAGGAAGGTCTCACTGTAGGGCTCGGAACGGATGGGTACATCCAAGATATGTTCGAAGTTATGAGGGCGGCTTTTCTGATACATAAGGGTAACCTTCAAGATGCCAGTGTCATGCCTGCTGATACGGTTATTCGAATGGCCACAATTGACAGTGCTGAGGCGATTGGTTTAGAGAAGTCCATAGGATCTATAGCTCCTGGGAAAAAGGCTGATTTGATTACTGTAGATTTGAAGGCTCCAACGCCAGTTACTCCAGAAAACTTGATCTCCCATCTCGTCGTTTTTGGAGACGGAAGTCTTGTAAAAGATGTTATCGTAGACGGAGAATTAGTAATGAACGATCGGAAAGTCCTTGCAGCAGATGAGACTGATATCAGAAAGAGATGTGTTGATGCCGCGAAGCACCTGTGGAAGACACAAATGGAACGTTGTAGGTTTTTTCGGTAAGAGCAAAACCACCTTTGTGATGGTGTGATCATGGGCGGACGAGTACTTGCACCTACAAAAAAGCCCGAGGAAAGAATCAAAGGCTTTGACGAAGATGTTTCAGGCTATTCCATGCAACGTGCAGTTGCTGAAGCATCGAGATGCCTTCGATGTTATGATGCACCCTGCGTCAAGGGCTGCCCAGCTGAAGTGGACATTCCTACTTTCATCAAACGAATAGAAACCCAAGACCTTCGAGGAGCAATCAGCACAATCCGAAAATCAAATCCTTTGCCAGGTATATGCGCACGAGTCTGTCCCACAGAAGAACTCTGTGAAAAAAGTTGCTGCAATGAAAAGTTGACTGAAGCGATTAACATAGGTTCGCTTCAACGTTTTGCCGCTGATTTTGAGAAAGAGAACAAAACAAAACCTAAGCGATCAACGATCACCTGGAAAAAAGTGGCGATAGTAGGATCTGGCCCGGCAGGTCTGGCTGCAGCCGCAAACCTGATAGAAATGGGTCATGAAGTGGTGGTTTTTGAAGGAGAACCTGTTCCTGGCGGTCTTTTGAATTATGGGATCCCGCCGTACCGGCTTCCCCAGGACACGGTGGCAGCGGAGATCGATTATCTTAAGGAGAGCGGATTGAAGGTTCTAGTTAACAAAAGAGTGGAAAATGTAGACGCTCTTTTCAAAGAAGGTTTTGATGCAGTCTTTTTGGGCACAGGTGCAACCGAATCAGTTTCTTTGGGTATACCTGGCGAAGAATTTGAAGGCGTCTATTTGGGCTTGGACCTTCTTAGAGAAGTTAAGAAAGGCAAGAAGCCTTTTCCTATGGGCAAAACGGTGGCCGTTATTGGAGGAGGCAATGTGGCTACAGATGCGGCACGATGTTCCATCCGGTTGGGTGCTCAGAAAGTATACATAATTTACCGACGTTCACTGGAAGAGATGCCTGCCTGCAGGTCTGAAATCGAGGCGGCTAACGAAGAAGGTGTTAAACTGATGTTTTTAACGGCTCCGACAAGAATTCTCGGCAACAAGTCTGGAAGGGTCGTTGGTCTAGAATGCAAAAGACAGGAATTGGGTGAACCAGACGAATCCGGGAGAAGAAAGCCAATTCCTATTCCAAATTCGGAGTTCAAACTCGATGTCGATCTCATTGTAGAGGCTATAGGACAGAGAATTGATGAGAAATTCGTCAGAAACAATTCCGAAATCAAAGTGAATAGAGGCCTTATCGTGATCGACGAAAAAACCAGAATGACTTCCAAGAAAGGGGTTTTCGCTGGTGGCGATGCTGTTAACGGAGGCACGACTGTTGTGCAGTCTATTGCTGAAGGAAAACTCGCTGCGGAAGGAATTGACAAGTATCTGAGAGGTGACTAGTTCTTGAAAAACCCCAAAGATCCAACTAAAGCCGATCTGTCTGTAGACTTCTGTGGGCTCAATTTTCAGAACCCATTCATCCTTTCTGGAGGCCCTCCAACTGCAAAAACTGATATGATAAAGAGAGCTTTCGACGCTGGTTGGGGAGGAGCCGTAGTCAAGACTTTCAAAACCGCGCCTACCCCCAATGTTAGTCCTCGTTTCGCAGCAATTTATTCTGAAGAAAAGAGGATGATGGGATTTGTTAACATCGAGTTGAGTAATGAATGTAGACTTGATGATGAGTTGCCAAAGATTGTATCTGTAAAAAAGGAGTATCCAGACCATATTCTGCTTGCAGGCATCATGGCAGGTATGAAGGCTTCAGAATGGCAGGAAATGGCCATCAAGCTTCAGGACGCTGGCGTCGACATGCTAGAATTGGCACTATGGTGTCCAGGCGAAAAAACTACAACGATCGGAGAGGACCCAGAAGCTGTCTGTGACGTAGTAAAGTGGGTGAAAGAAGTTGTCAGCATTCCCGTGACGGTAAAGCTAGCTCCAAATGTCACTGATATCACAAAGATTGCAAAGGCAGTCGAGCGAGGTGGCGCTGACGCCATTTCCGCTACAGACTCGGTTCCTTGTTTCATGGGAGTCGATCTGGAACGTATGGAACCCTTAGCTTCGGTCAGAGGGCAGTCTGCTTTTGGTGGATATTCTGGTCCAGCCATAAAACCGATAGTTCTGAGAAACGTGATACAGATAGCCAAGAGCACAAAATTGCCCATATCGGGTATTGGGGGGATATCCACCTGGAGAGACGCCGCGGAGTATCTTATGGTTGGTGCGTCGACTCTGCAGCTTTGTACCGCCGTCATGTTTGGAGGTTACCGAATAATAAATGATCTGACAGAAGGCCTCTCTAACTATCTAATGCGCAAAGGGTTCAATTCAGTAAATGATGTCATAGGTTATGTTCTGCCAAAGATTGCAGACGAAGTAGAAAAGTTGGATTTTGCCTACAAAGTATTCCCAGAAGTTGATAGATCCACTTGTATCAAGTGCGATCTGTGCTACCTTGCATGCAGAGATGGAGGCTACCAAGCCATTGAATTAGACAAGGAAAGATTTCCGATCATTGACGAGGAAAAATGTGCGGGCTGTTCTCTTTGTATGCAAATATGCCCCGTTTGGGGTTGCATTGAGATGCGCCCAAAAAAACATTGATGTATCCACAAAACATAAACCCCACTTATTGATTAGCGGTATTCTTATCATATAGAGTTGAGGCTTGGAAATTGAAGTATGGGGGATACATGGGGAGACTCCTTAGAATTGATCTCTCGAAAGGGAAGGTCTGCGAGGAGGAGTTGTCCGATCAACTTGCCGAACAATTTCTGGGCGGGATCGGATTCTGTACACGTGTTCTCTATGACGAGACTGGCCCCGCAACTAACCCCCTTGGACCTGAAAACCGCCTGATATTTGCGGTTGGACCCTTGTCTGGCACTGCCTGGCCAGAGTCTGGAAGGTACGAAGTCGGCGCGAAGAGTCCACTTACCAACATTCTTGGAGGAGCAAATTCTGGAGGAAGCTTCGGACCTGAAATGAAACGCGTCGGCTACGATGCCATTGTCTTCCAAGGCCGCGCCCCCAATCCAGTTTACGTTTACATCGAGAACAGAGAGACCAAAATCCTAGATGCCAAAGCCCTTTGGGGAAAAGACACTGAGGAAACCATGCGAATAATCGAGCAAGAGCATGGCCAAAAAACTCAAGTGGCCTGCATAGGGCAAGGCGGAGAGAACCTTGTGCGTTTTGCAAGCATAGTCACTGACCGTTTCCGCGTTGCCGCTCGCACGGGCTTAGGAGCAGTCATGGGTTCGAAGAATCTCAAAGCCCTCGCTTTGCAAGGAAGCCTTCGCGTGGAAGTTGCAGATCCAAAGCGCTTCACCGAGCTTGTCGCCTATGCAGATAAGAGAATCAAAGCAGATCCCTTTGTGCCCGAGGTCAAAAAGTACGGCACAACCATACTTGTTGGAGCAATGAACGAGATCGGAAGATTTCCAACTAGGAACTTCCAAACTGGAGTTTTCCCCGCAGCTGACAAGATAAGCGGCGAGGTGCTTGTCGAAAAATACAAAGTAGGAAAAAAAGGATGCTTTGGCTGCAGGCTTACATGCAAAAACGTGATCGAAGTCAAAAAAGGCCGCTTCAAAGGAATGGTGCTGGATCATCCTGAATACGAAACGATATCTTCTTTCGGAAGCCGAATAGGAAACGCCGATCTTGATGCGATAATTGAGGCACACGTTCTCTGCAACCTGTACGGAATAGACACCATCTCAACTGGCGGCGTAATAGCGTTCATGATGGAACTTTACGAGAAAAGAATAATCAACGAAAAAGACACAGGAGGCATTGCTTTCAAGTGGGGGGACAAAGACCTAGCCCTGGACCTGATACGAAAGATCGCATACCGAGAAGGCATAGGCAACCTCCTGGCCGAGGGAACCAAGAGAGTTGCAGAGCGACTCGACCGTGGCGCAGAAAAATACGCTATGCATGTTAAGGGAATGGATATTCCGGCTCAAGACGGCCGCGCACAAAAATCTATGGGACTTGCACACGCGGTTTCGACGAGAGGAGCCGATCATCTGCGTGCGTCGGCCTTCCTGGATGAGATAGGTTTCGAAGAAATGATAGCGAAACGTTTCAGCGATAAGTACTTGCCAGAAATGGCGAATCGACTGCAGGAAAAATACAAGGGAGTAATGGTTAAGGTTTGCGAAGACTTCGCTGCAGTGGTCAGTTCTTTGGGCCTTTGCTTGACTGGGGGGTATGCGTATCCGCCAATACTGTTTTTCGAAGAACTCACAGACGCTATTTCAGCTGCAACGGGGATGAAAGTCACGGAAAAGAACCTTCGAATCACTGGTGAACGTATAGTGAACCTTCAAAGGGCGTACAACATCCGTGAAGGTTTGTCAAAGAAAGATGATACACTTCCAGACAGATTCCTTAAGGAACCCATTCCTGACGGCCCATGCAAAGGACAAACCGTCGATCTTGAGACGATGCTCAATGAATATTATCAGGTGCGTGGATGGGATACAAAAACAGGATTAATCCCTAGGAGGAAACTTGAAGAGCTTGGGCTCAAGAATGTTGCGGATGAACTCGAAAGAATGGGAAAGTTGCCGCCAAAGAAAAAATGAGGTTCGAACTAGCAAGAAGATTCAAACAAACAACGGCGCGCCATTTTTCATAATGAAAAAGGGAAAGGCGGTGTTTTCGCCTTTTTCGTCTAGAGTCCTAAGCTCGTTGACCGTCAGTGCACTACATGATTGCTGCCATTATGGCTTTTTGGGCGTGCAGCCGGTTGCCTGCTTCGTCGAAGGCGACGCTTTGGGACCCGTCGATTACTTCGTCGGTTACTTCCATCCCTCTGTCCGCTGGAAGGCAGTGCATGTAGATGGCCTTGTGAGTTAAGTCCATTTTCTTTTGATCACAAATCCAGTCTTTGTTCTTTTTTGCAAATTCGAGAGCTAGCTGTTTGTCAGGCTGTGTAGGACCGCCCCACGGACCAGGAAGGGCAGCCCGAGCAGTCCAGCTCTTGGGGTAAACAACATGTGCGCCTTCAAAGGCTTCCTCCATGTTGTCGGTTTCTTCGAAGCTGCCGCCGTATCGGTCTGCGTTTTCCTTGCTCCACTTTGTTATTTTGTCATCCAGTTCAAAGCCCTTGGGCCGAGCGAATACTACATCCATACCCATTTTTGTGGCTATTAGACAGCAGCTTTGAGGCACTGCGAGAGGCTTCAAACCCTCACTGAAAGCCCAAGACATGACAAACTTCTTTCCTTTAAATTTGCCAACATGTTCGTCAACGGCTTGGATGTCAGCCATTTCTTGGCAGGGGTGGTAAACGTCGTCTTCCATGTTGATGACTGGAATCTTTGCCCATTTCGCAAACTCTTCGTTGGTGCGATGGCCACGTCCATACATCCACTTGGCAGCATCGCCGTATATCCTTATGGCGATCGCGTCTCCCATTTCGTCGAGGACTCGTGCAACATCGGCAATTCGTTCCGTTTTGTAGGCTTCTTCGTCTTCAGGCAGTGCAGGAACATAGATGTCCTGTGGAGAAAGGAAATGCGCGTGACCTCCCAGTTGTGTCATGCCGGCTTCAAAACTGTTTCGAGTTCGCAGGGACCGATTGAAAAAGATCATGAAGAGCGTTTTGTCTCGAAGTACATCGGCGGTGGACTTGTGCGCTTTGTAATTCTGTTTCAACTCCTTCGCGGCTGATAAAAGCAGTTTCAGATCCTCTTGGCTCCATGATTGGGTCTCAAGAAAATCTCTTCCTTTAAAAGCTCCAATATATGATTTCATTTGATTACCTTGGACTGGGAAAAACAGCGGGTCGATTTATAAGTTTTGTCCCTTTCGAACGTACGAGTCAAATGTGCTTTGAATTAGACTATCACGAGCGAGTAACTCACAGACGAGTATTCTCAAACGCGCGGCAACGGGAAAGATAAATATTCAAAGCAGTCGGAATTGTGTAGGAAGAAGTTTGGATCAACGGGGATGTACCATTGATAGATCTTACAGTCAAGGAAGATCAGCTTGAGAGAACGGTGCAAAGATGTAGAGACAGAAACATTGTGATTCCTACATTTGCTCAGCTCAAGAATCCCAACAGCGCGCCGAACCGAATCAAAGAACAGCTGAAGGATATTGGGCTTTGGGATGTTGCTCCTCAGAACTTGTTCAGAATCACTTGGAAGAACGAGCCTGTGACTAAGGGCGGCCTCTTTCGTTCTTTGCCTAACTATTTGGAGCTACCGCAGGAACTCACCGGCGTCGAGGCGCGTATAATTGCCCTCGTGGGCAAGTGGTTTCCGACGGGGTCACATAAAGTAGGCGCAAGTTTTGGTTGCCTCGTCCCTCCACTCGTAACCGGCCAGTTTGATCCAACAAGGCATAAGGCAGTTTGGCCCAGCACTGGAAATTTCTGTAGGGGAGGTGCCTATGATGCAGCGCTTCTCGGTTGTGATAGCATCGCGATTCTTCCAGAGCAGATGTCTCAGGAACGTTTCGAATGGTTGAAGACCGTGGCGGGTGAGATAATTGCTACGCCCGGAAGCGAAAGCAATGTGAAAGAGATCTATGACAAAGTGTGGGAGCTCAAGCGATCTCGAAAAGACATTTTCGTGTTCAATCAGTTCAGCGAGTTCGGCAACTACTTGTTCCACTACGATGTCACGGGACACGCAATGGAAGATGTTCTTAGAAAAGAGCTTGGAGGAGGCCAATTTCGGGGGATATGTCTTACGACTGGATCAGCAGGCACGATTGCATGCGGCGACTACTTGAAGCAAGTCTATCCAACTTCAAAGATCGCTGCTGGCGAGGCTCTTCAGTGTCCGACACTGTTGCTCAATGGATTTGGTGCTCATAGAATTGAGGGCATCGGAGACAAGCATGTCCCCTGGATTCACAACGTAAGAAATACTGATGTCGCCATTGGAATTGATGACGATGACACGATCAAGTTGATGAGATTATTCAATGATCCCGCAGGGCGAAAGTATCTAATAGACGAGGCTGGTGTTCCCGAGGGGCTTGTTTCCAAGCTTAACCTACTTGGCATTTCCAGTATAGCAAACATGCTCATGTCAATCAAGTTCGCGAAGTACTACGAGCTTACGCGCAAGGATACCCTGCTGACAGTGTTCACAGACTCAATGGACCTGTATCAGTCCCGCCTGCGAGAAGAACAAGAACGGAGCGGCGAATACAGTCAGAAAGATGCAATCCGGGACTACCACAGACATCTCATGGCCATAAAGACCGATTCAATGATTGAACTTGGTCACTATGACCGGAAGCGAATACATCATCTCAAGTACTTCACATGGATCGAACAGCAAATGTTCAAAGTCGATGAGCTGAACCGTCAATGGTATGAATATCAGTCGTACTGGAGTGAAATTCAAAAACTGACAACTAGAATAGACGAACTGATTTTGCAATTTAATGAGAAAGTCGGCCTGCCATAAAGCGCGCGGTGTTGTGATTGTCTTTCGTTACAAAGATGCGATGTGCCCGCTGCGGACGGGAATATTCAATCGATGAAAAAGTCTGCACGTGCCTCAACAAGGATAGGAGCCGCCTTGACATTTTCTATGACTACTCCGCCCTAGCTGAAAAGGTCAGCAAGGAAATCTTGTCAAGAAGAGCTCCTGGCGTTTGGAAATACTACGAGTTTCTTCCTGTTCGTTACAAGAAGAATATTGTGGACCTTGAAGCCGGCGGGACACCCCTTATTAGGGCAGTCAGTTTGGCTGAGAAGATTGGATTGAAGAAGTTATACTTGAAGGATGAAACTCGAAGCCCAACTGGATCATTCAAAGATCGTTCTATGACAGTTGGAGTGTCAAAAGCCGTGGAATTCGGAGTCACCACGACGGCCACAGCCTCCAGCGGAAACGCGGCTGCAGCACTGGCTGCTCACTCCGCAAAAGCAGGGCTCAAGTGTTACGCGTTTGTCCTTGAATCAGCTCCTGACGTCAAACTGGCTCAAATTCGTCTATATGGCGCAGACGTCGTGCGAGTGAAAGCGGAAGAAGAGGGCAAGGACCCAACGGTGCAAATGCTTTCGATGGTTGTTGAAAAATATGGATGGTACCCTTGTCCCAGTTTCGGGCCTTTCAATCCATATCAAGTTGAGGGCCCCAAAACGATGGCTTACGAAATTGTCGAGCAAATGAACTGGAGCGCCCCAGACTGGGTTATGGTGCCCACTGGTTCAGGTTGTCTCCTTGCAGGGGTTTGGAAGGGTTTCAAAGATTTCCACAGTCTTGATTTCTCCAACTCCTTGCCGCGGCTAGTTGCTATACAACCTGAGGGGTGTGCGCCTCTAGTAAGAGCTTTTAGGCAGAAAAAAGCGCCTTTCGAAATAGAGCCTTGGGGCCGCCCTAAAACAATCGCCGGCGGACTTGCAGATGTTTTCCCATGGGACGGAGACGCCGCTTTGACTGCCATGAGGGAAACACGTGGAACAGCAGAAACGGTTTCCGACAAGGAAATACTTGAAGCGCAAAGGCTCCTAGCTTCAACTGAAGGCATATTTGCTGAACCGACAGGCGTAGCCTCTCTTGCGGGCCTGGTCAAACTTGTCAATGAAGGCGCTATTAAGAGAGATGAAAGCATCGTTGTGTTGATCACTGGAAACGGATTGAAAGACCCAGACGCAGCGGCAAATCAATTCAAACAGTTCCCAACGATAAGTCCTAATCTTAGGTCATTTGAAGCTTCAGTTCAGGTTTAGCCTTGTTTGTTCTATTTTCGGCAAAGAGCTGATCTTCGGAACACTCTGCCTTGCCTCTAGATCTAGGATGGACTTTCTGAACTTCAATCACCAGAATCGATGGAGAAGGATTTTAGTATCCTGCCGACTCATTTGGATGGTGACCAAGACATGGACCTGTATGGAAGGGATCTGATTACAACGCAGGATTGGAGCATTGACGAATTAGTGGCGACGATGAAACTCGCTGGGAAGCTTAAGGAAATGAGAAAGAAAGGGAAGCTTCCACCCAAAGTTCTTGATAGAAAGAATTTTTTCATGGTTTTTTGGGCTCCTTCGACGAGGACAAGAGGGGCGTTTGAGGCTGGGATGAACCTTCTTGGTGGACATGCCCCATACATTGATGTCATGACCACTAGGATTGGGACTGGGGAAGCCTTGCGAGACGTGATTCAAATGTACGACATATATGGAGATGGAATTGGGGTGAGAGCACTAGACGAGGCCATCGACTTCGTTTATGGCAATGGGCGAAGAATTGTCGAGGAGTTTGCCAAAATCGCAAAAGTCCCGGTAATCAATATGGCTTGCTGTACGTACCATCCAACTCAAGCCATAGGAGACATCATGACTCTGCGTAACAAAATAGGACGCCTCAGAGGGAAGAAGTATACTATAACGTGGGCTTGCTCCAGCAAGCTCCGTGGAAGGGGCAGTATTCAGGAAGAGCTGCTCATCGCAACCAGGTTTGGCATGGACGTGGTACTTGCTTACCCTCCGGGATTTGATATTGACCCGAACATCGTTGAAGCGGCAAGAAGAAACGCCAGAGACGCTGGAGGCAGCCTCGAGATGAGTCACAATTTCAAACAAACGCTGAATGGTGCAAACGTCGTTTTCCCTAGAAGCTGGGTTACTTCTGAACTGAGTAGGGTCGGCGCGACCGCTTTCGGCACGGATAACGAGATTACAATTCATGACAAGTACAGGAATTGGAAGTTGGAGAAGAGTCACGTTGATGATTTGATGGGCAAGTCGGCAGTTGTTACACATGTTCTTCCAGCCTATAGAGGTGAGGAAGTGACCGATGAGGTCATAGATGGACCAAACTCGGTGATACATGAACAGGCGGAGGACAACTTTTATGCAAAGATGGCGGTCCTTTCTTTGACCATGTCCGTGAAAGCGATGCCTTGAACTGTATTCAGTTGAACACCGCCAACGAAAGAATTTGATTGACCAGACGTTTTGTCGCAAGCTGAAAGCTACTTGTTTTTATAATATAATGCACATTCATTGCAAGTTGTTGCTAGCTACGAGAGGTAAGAACAATGAGAAAAACAGCTGTTGTTGCCATTGGCGGCAACTCCTTAATTAAAGATAGAGACCATCAGACCGTGCCCGATCAGTTTGAAGCCACCCGTGAGACCTGTGTACATATTGCCAGCATGATAGAACAGGGCTGGAACGTGGTCATAACCCACGGTAATGGCCCCCAAGTAGGCTTCATTCTCTTGCGTTCAGAATTGGCAAGCCACGTTTTGCACACTGTGCCGCTTGATTCGTGTGGGGCGGACACTCAGGGAGCGTTGGGTTACATGATTCAACAGGGTTTATACAACGAGTTTGAAAAGCGAAACATCAGGAAGCAGGCGGTCACAGTGGTGACGCAGGTATTGGTGGACAGTAGCGATCCGTCTTTTCAGAATCCCACGAAGCCAATAGGGCACTTTTTCGACAAAGAAAAAGCAAGAAAGTTCAGAGACGAACTTGGATGGAACGTAGTGGAAGATGCTGGACGAGGCTGGAGACGCGTAGTGCCCTCACCAAAACCTCTACGCATTATTGAAATTGATGCCATAAGGGCTCTATTCAACCAAGGTTTCATAGTAACAGCTGTGGGCGGCGGAGGTATCCCGGTAATTGAAAAAGACGGAAAATTGATGGGAATTGAGGCAGTTATTGACAAGGACTATGCCTCGGCGCTCCTTGCCATTGATATGAAGGTCGATCTCTTCGTAATATCCACGGCCGTTGAGAGAGTTTCTCTAAACTTCGGCAAACCCGATCAAAAACCACTGGATAGAATGACCTTAACTGAAGCAAAGAAGTATTATGAAGGCGGGCACTTTCCGAAAGGAAGCATGGGCCCAAAAATCGAAGCCGTCATCAACTTCCTCGAACACGGAGGCAAAAAAGCCCTCATAACGAACCCCGAGAACATTGAACGCGCATTGCGCGGAAAGTCAGGTACGTTAATTGTCCCTTAGGCAAGTTGAGAATAGTAACCTCTCAACGTTTTGGCCCGTCCGCGTAACTAATGGCGAATTGAGCGCGCGCTAGAGTCTGGGTTTACCGACAGAATCTAGATATCTGTCTAGTTCTCGCCTGGATATAACCCAATTTCTGCCTTGTTTAACTGCCCCTAATAGTCCTTTTCTGGCAAGCAGACTGAGATATTCTTGGGAATATGGTGCAATCTCGCTGGCTTCGGTGAGAGTAAGTAATTCAGGTTCCTCTAGGGCATCAAGATACATGTCTAAGGCTCTTTCTACGCATCGGGCGACGAAATTCACGAAAGACGAAGTGTTTCCAAGGTCTGCTTCCATGAGCGTCCTCAGATACTTTGGGCGGTCAAAGTTCGATACTATGGCGATAAAAGGATATCCGTTTTTCATGAGGATCGCATTCATAAGTAACCTTGCGGCTCTTCCATTTCCTTTTGAAAACGGATGTATTTGAACAAAACGATGATGGAAGACCGCCGCAACTTCGATTGGCGTATGTTCATCAGGATTTTCCTTTAACCATTTCAGAAGCTCATTCATTCGGGGTCTGACTTGTGAACTGGGAGGTGACATGAAAGTAGCGCCTGTTATTCTTACTCCCATGGTTCGGTACAGGCCAGCATCTTCCGCGATGTTTGCCATTATCAGCTTGTGAACTTGAAGTATGACATCTTCAGTTACCTCATTTTTTGCCTCAACAAGTTTCTCGACAAACTCTATCGCCTCAGGATGATTCTTTGCCTCTAGGGTTTCTGCTATGCTCTTCCCGCCGACCGTTATTCCTTCTTCAATGACGAGCTGCGTTTCTCGCAGTGTCAACGTGTTCCCTTCAATGGCATTGGAGTTGTATGTATACTCAATCATCATTTGTTTTTTCAGTCTTCCAACAAGCGACGACGGAAGAGGCCTGAGTTTGTCCAATTTTTTCTTTTTATCGAGCACCCTTTCGTGAACCCTCTTGTTGATCAACGCCATTGATTGCACCTTATGCACATATGTGCATATGTCCGATATAATAGTATATCGGATAAGTGCAAAACTATGCTTATCCGATATTCAATTGCGTCGGTTGATGATGATACAAGCATGTCTGTGACATGGACAATGTCAGGCTGTCCAGGAAAAGAAAGTGAGTCTATGGGTTTATCCAGAGTCTATGGATGTGTGTTGAAAAGCCGGGGATGGGAGTTGAACCCGAGTCCAATGGAGACATCACCCGCAACTCTCCCTTTTTCTCTCTGCATCAATGTATTCTGGTCACTTGACACTAACATGTTCGGCCTACCGTCAAACCAGAGCGCTTTAACTGGCATCCTCCGACTATGGCACTAATAAATCTAATGTTCACGAGCAATGTTTTACGACAAACTGTGAAGTCACACTCTGAAAAAGAAAGCGCGCGCTACGTTCTGATTTATGCGAAATCTTTTATCTCCAGTGGGTGAGAATGATAATGGCAGCCGTGTTCGGAACGCTGGTAGTGAATGAATCCGATTTCTCTTGAAGAGATTGAACATGCTCGAGAGCGCATTGCAGGGTCAACTCTCCGCTCTCCCTTGGTTCATCTCGGTGTTGACGATGCGCCAGCTGACATCTACCTCAAGCTGGAGAATCTGCAGCCAACCGGCTCTTTCAAGATTCGTGGAGCCGGAAATGCGATTGCCCTACTGTCTAACCAAGAGCGCGACCGAGGAGTGTATACTTGTAGCGCAGGCAACATGGCACAGGCTCTCGCTTGGCATGCGCGTCGAAACCGAATCCCCTGTACTGTTATTGTGCCTGACACCGCTCCAGAGACGAAGCTAGCGGCAATTAAGAGGTTTGATGCAAAGGTCATCAAGCTGCCGTGGGACGATTTCTGGCAAGTCGCGATAACGCACCACTATATTGCTTTGGAAAGGAGCGTGTTCATTCATCCTTTCGCTGATCGCAGAATGATTGCCGCGAATGGAACGATCGGTCTTGAGATTCTCGAAGACCTGCCAAACGTAGACTCGGTCGTCATTCCATTCGGGGGAGGCGGACTGGCCACTGGCATAGCAACTGCTATCAAAGGACGGAAAAAGGATACCAGAGTCTATGCTTGCGAAACGGAAACGGCGGCACCATTAGCAGCTTCCTTCGCCACAGGTTCCGCGCAGGCAGTTAAACGGATTCCAAGTTTCGTAGATGGTATAGGGGCTGAGAATGTGCTCTCAGAGATGTGGGAGCTTGTCCAGCCTCTACTGGATGGATCCATTGTTGTATCGTTGCGCGAAATTGTCTCCGCGATTGGATTGCTGTTTGAGCGCAATCGTGTCATTGCTGAGGGAGCTGGGGCGGCGTCTGTTGCGGCGGCACTTACGGGTAAGGCTGGAACGGGTCGAGTAGTCTGCGTGGTTTCAGGCGGAAACATCGACCTGTCCAAGCTAGTTAAGATTCTACACGGCGAGATTCCCTAGAGACAATTGAAGTGTTAGAGTCTCCTATACTAGCGCGCGCTCAGGCTTAACGACAAACCCTTGAGAAGAGGAGAAAACCAGTCAACCTACTTTTTTCTTTTCCCTTGCGTGGCAAGTTTGTAAAGGAACTTGAGATTGACGACGAAAAAGTCTTCAATACATAGCCAAGTGTCGAATGGTGAGGGGATTGGTTCAAGAGATGCTTGCTCCACATGTTTGCCAGACTTTATCATGTTCACGACGATGATTTCAAGTGATTGGATATATTGAGACATTACCGAAAGGTCTGTTGATCGACCCACAGGACCATGACCAGGAACGGCAATCCGGACTCCCAACTTTTCAACCTTAGCGAGTGATTGTTTCCATTGTTCAGGAGAGCCACTTGCGAGGTAAGGATGCATATTGACAAAAAGCAAATCGCCCATAAACGCAATTCTCTCTTTCGGTAGGTAAAGAACAACGTCACTGAACGTGTGACCAGCAAGAGGTAGAAGCTCTATTGTTCTCTCTGTGCCGTGTATTGTGAGCCCATTTTCAAAAGTAATGTTTGGAAGTCTTATCTTCAATTCACAATGCGATTTGCTTACACCCTGCATGTAAGAAATCAATAAAGCAAGTTCCCGCCTTCTTTTGGCATCTTTCTCAGTATCAAGTTTTGACTGCGCATCGATGATTTCCTTGAGAATCGTCTCCTTTTCCAATCCGATTTGTTCAGGCTCGTTTCGTGCAATTGCTTCACGAGTCAATGCAGTACTGATTATGTCGACATTCGAGTCAAAGACTTGGTTGCCGCGAATATGGTCGTTGTGCTCGTGACTGTTGATAACATGTGTGATCTTGTTTGAGGTTAGTTGTTCAGCGGCCTTCAGAAGATCTCTGGCTGCCTCAGGAGATATGAACGTGTCGAAGAGAATGGTTCTGTCGCCAATGTCTATGATACCAGCATTGCAACTTGCATATCCCTGCTCAGAGGCAACTGCAGCATAGACACCATCCGCTAGTCGTTCTATCTGAAAGTGTTTGGACTCTGGCAGGCGAGGTGACACTGCTGGACGCTCCCCTTTCACTCTTCTACGCGATAAAAATAAAAGAATTGCTGCAAAATTAGGCGCTGATCAGCATGCGCTATCGATTGTTAGCGCACGCGGGTCCCTGAAATCTTTGAAGCTTTAGGCTTTTGATTGCTGAAGCTTTTGTTCTCTCCTCTTCAGTTCGCTGCAAAGATATTCAGCATATTCGCCATGTTTTGGAGCATTGTACCTCTTTCTGCTGCCTTCAAGCACAGGCTTTATCTTTTCCCATGTGAGACTAACTTGTCCGTAGGTAAGGGGGATCAGGTCAATGTCTATGAGACCCTTCTTCAAAAGCCTGCCAAGCTGATCAAAATACACAAAGATTTCATTTAACTCAACAAATCCATATTTTTCCAGGTAGTCACCGTAGTTTAGGGCTTCCCTGCTTTGGACTTTCTGCCAAGCCTCCAGCCAATCCTTGTTGACCATGGTTGAGTAGAGTCTCGTGATAAGTTCGGTCTTTCTCGTTCTGCTCTGATTTCTCATGTCCAGAATATAGTACACAACACCAACAAGCACACCTGCAGCAGCTACTACGGCTGAAATCTCTGTAATATCAACCATTCCTGACACCTGCTTGCCTGAGTTTCTGTTCTCTCTTCTTCATCTCATTGTAGAGGTATTCAAACCACTCAAAGAAGGTCGGGTCGTGATATTCTTTCCTCATACCTTCTACAAGAGGTTCCATCTTCTCCCACATAATAGAAATGGGAAAAAGTTGCTCAACTAGAGAAGCGTCTATGAGCTTGTTTCTAAGGAGAACTCCGATTTGCTCAAAGGAGTTGCCTATCATCATGAATGACCTTGGAACTTGGTTCTTGGAAATGAATTTTCCATTCTTTTTCACGAAGTCATCGTAGTCATCAAACTCGGCCTCCATTATATCTACAAACGCATCTAAGGCACGCTCGTCTACAGCAATATCACGTGAGAGTCGAGTCACAAGGTCCGTCTGTCGCTGCTTGACCAGATTTCTGAGTTCCACAACAGCAATAACGACACCTATCAACACACCCACTGCTGCTATTATTGCAGAGATAGATGGTATATCCAGTTCAAACAAGTGTGCCACCTGAAGAACGAGATTAGCTGGGATGGGTATTAAAGACTACATCATAAACCATGAAGAGAATGATTATTTAGAGCGCGCGCTCTAATTCTCTAACCAAAGGATCTGCTTGTATTGGGTGGTCTCATTGTGTCCTCGTAAGGTTCTTCTGAGCTTTCCTCTTTTCTTCCAAGTCCTTCTGCATTCTTTCACATCTGTCAAGCCATAATACTTGGTAATCCTTGGCAGACACGACCCGTTTATTCAGGTCTGCAATAGCATGAATTCCTTCTTCCTTGCACCACTTGACACAGACTTCATATTCGTCCCAATCAAGCTCTTCATCTTCATCTTCCCAGTAGTAGACTGGAATTTCAGAAAAACCAAGCAAGAAGGCTGCAAATGCTCTTGTGTGACCGTCAACAAAAACGACTTGGTTCCCAAGTTTCTTCACTGGTATAGGCTCAACACGTTTCTGTTTGGATTCCCTCAGAATCTTCATGACAGAGCCAAGCTTCTCAGAACAAATGTACAACTGAGAAGGCTGAATAGAATCTAGCTTCATCATGAATGTACTTGTCATTTCAGTAAGAACTCAGACAATCTCTGTCTTAACCCTTGCCAAAGATTGCGCGCGCACGTCTATTTTCGTTTTTTGAATAACATTGTCTCGCGCGCGCGAAGCAATGTTGCAAATTACGGCATATGTCCAAATTAGCCAACGTGAAAATCCATAGGATCGTGTTTGCTGCAATATTAGGCGCTAAGATTTTTAGAAGGAACTTCACTGAGAAGAAAGAAGGTAGCGCGTGCTTATTCTTTCTTGATTGACTTGATAACTCTGTTTGTCAGTTCTGTACACTGTTTCAACGCTGCTTTGTTCTTTAGGACTTCGCCCTTTTCGTCACCTGTTCTGACGTTGACCGCTATGAAGGGAGGACGATCGTGTGAGACCAATGTCAACCCAAGAGATTCGACATACTCTACAACAGTACGCAGTGTTTCCTTCTTGAATCTGCCCGTGCCTGACAAGGCAAAAACGCAGAAAGGCTGTTGCTTTGGTAAGAGCCTATAGTCTGGCTCTGTGAAGGTGCGTGTGTAGCCTTTGTGTTTTCGCATATGAACAATGGTGTTCAGTCTTTCCAAGAAAGCCAAGAATTTTGAGGAAGCCAACAGATACTTGGGGAATATGAATATTATCGCGTCGGCTTTTTTCATCTCTGCGAGAATCTGGTTTAGATCATCTGTCAAGACACAGTCTTCGTGCACGCATTTTTCGCAGAGAACGCAAAACTCAATTTTCTTGCTTGCTAATTGGATTATTCTGGACTTGGAACTTGTAGACTCGAGGATAGACTTGGCTAATGCGTAGCAGTTGCCGTTTTTTCTGTGGGAGCCCACTATCGCCAAAAGTTTTGTTTTCATAGACATAATTAGACCGATTTTCATTAAAGTCTTTATTGGCATCTACTGGCGGCTGAAGAGGATGGACAGCGCACGCTAGACAAGACGAAGAGGATATATGAAATATATCCGATTATCAAGTGATTGGCAAAGTGGTGTTTGAATGGCTAGGATCGAAGTGACTTTGGAACCGGTGAAAGTGATGTATATGGAAGCGAAAGGCGGTCTTTCTGGAGTTGGCACAGCTTGGTCTAAGCTGGAGTCTAATCTTCCAAGTCTTAAAGGACGCAAGATGTATGGTGCTTATTATGATCAAGACAAAGTGTACCGTGCATGTGTAGCCATCATTAACGAGGAAGAACCAAAAGCGCTTGGATTGCCGACGTGGACGATTCCTGGTGGCAAATTCGCCAGAGAGAAGATCGAGAACTTTGCCAGTAGAGTCGAGATAATCGGAGAAACTTTCAAATCGATGGAGCAGGAGTACAGGCGCGATCCTAATCGCTGGTACATCGAGTTCTACAGGAGTCAAAATGAAGTTATCCTACTGCTGCCTATTCTCTAGCGCGCGCTTTTTCTTGTTTTTTGGTATTGGTCAAATCCTTCGACGGCAACGTCTACTCAGACAAACCTTGAAAAGGTTAAAGAGCTTGTGTCAACCAGTCTGATATTCTGATATGGTAACCGAAGAAAACAAGGAACTTGCATTCGTTATTGACCACCTAATTCAACGCGCGCGCTAAGAAGGAAAAAGAATGAGTGAAAGATACAGAAAATATGGTAGAGCAAAGAACTGCAGATGTAAGAACTGTGGGCTGGAGTTTAAGACAGAAGGAAATCCTAGGAATTGTCCTAGATGTCATTCAGTCATTGAGGTCTAGCGCGCACGCCTTTAACCTTAATGCCTTTTCAGTACCACTAATAAATCTAATGTCCTATTCTGATGGCAATCCTGCAAACAATACCCTGAAAAAGGAAGAGCGCGCTAATCCTCATGTTTCCAAGTTTCAAACCACTTCTCGAACCCTTTGCACGATTCGCCTATTTTCCGTCCTATGATTTCATCCGTAACTTTGAATGTGTCAATCAGATTGCCTATGAATGATTCTCCATATCTCTCATACAATTCGAAGACACCTAGTAAGAATTTTCCATGGTACCACACGTAGTTCAAGAATCCGCCGCCAAGTGGATATAGCCTCTCGAAATCTTCCAAACTAGTATGTTTCACCAGGGGCTTTCCCCCTTCATACAAGACCTTACCCAAAACTTCTATCACACGCAAGTCTTTGCTGAACTTCGTCCCAAACCTCTTGAGAAACGCATACATTGTGTAATCAGCGAAAAACTCACTAAGCCATGCCGCCAAAAAACGTACATTCGTCTTCTGATGAAAACCATGTGTAAATTCATGCACTACACAATGGTCAAACATCATCTGCACGGCGTATGTGAAGGATGTTTCTTTCCGACCAACACTCAAAGTCAACGATTCTCTCAAACGTCTTGGACAATTGTCAAACATTGGAGACAGCATTTTGATGGCAGGCGTTTCAACGTCAGCTGAAAGGTGTATTACCCCCTTGTCTGAGAAGAGAACACCATAGGGAAACGACGTGCGTTTGCTCCAATCCTTCGAGTTTAGCACTAGCAAAGTCAAGTCTGCATCAACTTTGAAAAACTCTTTGAGGAAGAGATAACTGCTATCTGCCCTGGTCGCCAGTTCGCAAGCTCTCTTTCGGGCTCCAGAAGAGTAGTAGGTTTGAACAACCTTTCCCTTCAAAGGGTTCAGACCTTTGACATAATCCTTCAATGTGCTCATTTCGGAATCTCCTGTCTACCTAAACCTGATTGTTGAAGCTTCTGTTCTCTCTTCTTCATTTCGTTGTATAGATATTCATATTCAGCAAGCAGTTGGGGATGTCCTTCTCTCCTATAGCCTTCTATTATGGGCTTCATTTTTTCCCATGTATACACAACTGCATTTCGAAACAGTCTTGATGTAAGGTTGATATCAATAAGCTTCATGTACAAAAGAACACCAATTCCTTCATAGAATACGCCAACCTGATTAAATGCTGTGACTTCTGGTTTTTCAGAAAACCCTGTAGGAGATGGAGCGTATTTTTTCCTATAGTCGTCATAATCTTTGAATTCCATCATCATGAATTTCGTCAATGCTTCATAGAATTCCTTGCTCCCCAATGTTGAATATAGTCTAATGACGAGATCTGTCTGCCTCTGTTTGGCCTGGTGTCTAAGCTGAAAAATGTAGTAGATAGCTGCCAAGAATACACCAGCAGAAGCAATCATAATAGAAACTGTTTGTATGTCAACCACCATTGACACCCAGAAGATAAGATTAGGTGAATTGGTATTAAAGACTACATCATGAAGAGAGCATCATATGGAAAAGAGTCTCAACAGGAGCTTGTTGTGCTAGTAGCAGACAGAATCTTGTTTACTTCTCAGTCTTTGTCAGTATTTTTGGTTCTTTCCATTCTTCTCTGAGAATGCTGTAGAGATAGGCATCTCTTCTTGCTCCTCTTGAGGTCTTACGGATCATTCCTTCTCTTGTGAACCCTGCTTTTTCAAGAACTCTCTCAGAAGCTTTGTTTTTTATGGAGATTGTTGCCTGAACTCTGGAAACATCCATGGAAAGAAACAAGTAATCAACCATTAGCTGAACAGCTTCAGTGCAGCAGCCTTTACCTCTTTCACTTGGAAGCAAGGCATAGCCTATTTCCAAAAGCTTTCCCAAACCTAGATACGAGTTATACTGTACTATGGAGCCAATCTTGCCTCCATCTTTCTTCTCTATGAAAAACCACTTCCACTCAAAAGGGCTAGCCTCCCCCTTCTCTAACTCTGTTCTAGACCATTGTGTAATAGGCTGATACTCACCCATAAATCTAGGATTGTTCATCCACTCCTGAAGCAAAGGTAAATCCTCCTTCTCCATAATCCTCAAATTTACATTCTTGCCTTCAAGCAACTCAGTTCACCAATGCACACAGTTACTTTCGGTTCGGCTATAGCTTTTCCGCAAACCCCAAAACTGGCTTATAACCTTTAATTATTGTCTAGATGAAGAGAGTGTGGTGAGTGTTTTGGGAAGTGTTGAGAGACTCGAGCGGTTTTGGCACAACTTGATTTCTGAACAGAAGATAGCTTGGGGAACAGACGTGAATGGAGCAGTCGTTGCCTATTACCCTGAGATTCCCATATACCCTCTTAATCATGCTGCTGACATTAACGTTAATGAAGACGAGGCTGAAAGTCTACTGAGCAAAGTGACAGAATACTTTTTGTCAAGAGGCTTTTCATTTGTTTGCTTTCGAATCTCCCCTCTAACTCGTCCGAAGTCTTTCACCTCGTTTCTCGAGAATCATGGATTTGAGAGAAAAATGGACAACTCAGTGATGGTGTTCAACGGAA
>Ga0315280_10001491_pt1 | contig 40115 bp, 48 predicted proteins | sample YL17G06_40_MG_FD_203697 | JGI IMG/M metagenome (GOLD analysis project Ga0315280, IMG submission 203697) | Sediment microbial communities from Yellowstone Lake, YNP, Wyoming, USA - YL17G06_40 | ecosystem: Environmental > Aquatic > Freshwater > Lake > Sediment | place: USA: Wyoming | collected...
GTTTGCAGAGACGGTCCCATATTCACGTCAAAGCAGTTAAGAGAAGTTGAAGCTGAGTTTGGATCCTCGAAACGCGACTTTGACGGAAAGAGAATACCATTATGAGCAGCTTGATATTGATAAGCACACCAGAATCATGCGCGCGCTGGACGTTATTGCTTGGTGGAAACTGCATTATGTCTTTGATGGTTGGCGGAGTCGTATCAACAGAAAAGTGAACCTTGCATGACGCTCCCATTCTTCGATAAGTATCATTAGCGTAAACAGTCACATAATGCGCCCGTCTTCGAGTGCCGTCAGAGTTGCGTTTCCAGGAATCGTGATGTTTGCTTGTCCATCCAAGACATACCCAATCCATGAGGTTACTATGTCCACTGTGAAAATCAGGAAGTCTGTTCGCGCGTACGATTCAGCGCGCGCAGCATATCATTCCGCGCCTGCTCATGAACAGACTAGATTTTCTTGATATTCAGGTAAGCGAGACCTAGATTCTCCATTGCGCCACTCGTATTTTGGAATGAGACCAATCTGCCAGATTGTGCGACGACCTTAGCCCTTTGTGTGATCAGACGTTTCTGTAGAAACTCATGGCCACATTCGCATCTGAACCCGACGACCTCATCGTTTCTAACCAGCAGATCATGAATGCAAGAGGACTTGCATCCAGTTTGATGTTTATGTAGCTTCCAAGTCAAAGCAAGGTCATCCAAAGTCAATGGTTGAAAATCTTTGGCCTTGACCACGTACCAAAAGACGTAGGCCCCTAGTGCGAGCCAGAAACCAAGCACCAATTCTTCCAACATTTTCCCACACCTTTTTCTCAACTGTTTCTTTGTTGTACAGATATACAATATGTCTGTTCTCAGACCTATCGAATGTTGATATATGATATCTTAGGATATAAGCATTATTCACGACTCTGACTCCGAACATGCCCTGCGTAAAAAAGAGGTTCCTCGTCTAGCCCCCAGTCGGTGGAGGTGGAAACGGTACGTCGATCATTCGTCGCCGATCACATCCTACTAGTTCGGGTATTTCTATTGCGGTCAATGGTTTTTGGTGGCTTCACGACGCTCCGGCGTGTGCAGCTTGTGTAACGGTATTACCATAGATGCACAATTATTATAAGTTGAACGATGTATACCGCTTCACAAGAGTGTCAGCTTTGAAGCCAGAAGTAACAACTGATTTGGATGCTAGGCTGATCCAGAGCTTTATGGACATAATCATCCTCAGAGTACTTAAGAACAATCATCTTACAAGCGGATACGACTTGATCAAATATCTCCATCAACGATTCGACATACTTGCGAGTTCAGGTACAGTATACTCGATGCTGTACTCCCTGGAAAGACAAGGCTTCATAAAAGGGAATTCTGATGGAAGGAGAAGAGTCTACAAACTAACGGAGCAGGGTGAAGGCTTCCTCAAAAGGATCTACATGACTCACGAACGCAGCTATGCCGTTTTTTCGTCAATTTTTTCCAGCGCTTGAAGTTGAATGACTCTAGCGGTTCCTGCCCATTTCAAGCAAGATTCCTAACTCGTGTCTCAATATATTGCGCAACTTTCTTCTCACCATACTCAAGATCTTCACGTTGCTTCTTCAGTTGTTTCTCAATCATCGCCAGTAACTCTTGAGCATCAATTGGCTTCAAGATGTAACCGTCGGCGTTTCTGTTCACGGCTTCGATGGCACTGTCCATTGATGGATACCCTGTGACAACTATTCTTATCATTCTTGGCTCCGTTTCCTTCAACTTGTCTATCAGGGCAGTCCCCCCCATATCCTGTAGTCGCACGTCAATCAAAGCAACATTGAAAAATCGCTTCTTTGAGGCTGCAATTGCCTGCTTTCCAGTCTCTACTGTCAAAACATAGTAACCTTTTGTTTTCAGAATTTGCGAAAGGGTTTTCCTTATCACGGCATCATCGTCTACAACGAGCACGCCAACCCTTTGTTTCAAGTCTTCACCTCCTTGTTTTCTTCGCTGTTGAAGTGATTACACTGAAGCCTGGAACCAAAGTCACACTGGATGAAGGAATGCTTCTGATCTTGGAAATTGACTCAACAAAATCAAGGGCATCATCTTCGACAACCTTCACCTCCAACATTTCACACAGTTTTCTCAGGATCAGTTTCTCCAGAAACGTTGCACCACTCTTGAAGATTATTCTTAGGGCTTCATCAAACTCTTCAAGTCTTTCCGGAATCTGCCGTCTGGGCAAGCGGAAAGTCGTTTCCAAATGAAAGTATAGGGCCCTCCGACATGATTTGCCAAGAGAACAAAATGCAAAATCGACTGCCCCGAGCAAGGCGTCATCGAATTCTTGGAAAATCATGTTTGATCAGTCTCTAGGTATGAAGGATCCTGTCACATGTTTTGCCAGGCAACGTATATCATTTGTGAAAGGCGGATTCGTATTGTCAGCATTGCAGATTCGGATTTGGAATTTGAACATTCTAATGTTGCAGTTTAGCTTATGCTTTCTGGTCCTAGACCTACTATGGTTTTCATTTGACAGCAGAGCGCATGCTTTCTCTCAAGCGCAGGGTCCTTTGCTGTCCATATTCCGAATCTGAATGCACACTAAACTATTTCTACATTCCATAGAAACAACACCGTAAGCCAGTGAGGGACTTGGAAACGGAAGTCGTGAACACGATATATGAGCGGTTTTTGAAAGAGTTTATGGACATATTAATCATGGTGAGAATGAGAGAAGGAGAAACCAGCGGCTACGACATAATTACATATTTTCATAGGAAGTTTGATTTCTTGGTTAGCCCAGGCACGGTTTACTCTGTATTGTATTCCATGGAAAGAAATGGACTAATTAAAGCTCGAGAGGTTGATAGAAAGAGGATCTATACCCTAACCTCGGAGGGCGAGGCAACAATAAAGGCCATTCATGAATCAAGCGCAGTTCTAAAGAGTTTCTTCTCAAGCCTTCTAGAAGGCAGGTGGGCACGCGCAGAACATGTGGTCAAGTGACTGTGACTTTTTCGACCTTTTTACACCAGGGAATGTGAGGCAAGCCTTTTGAAAGTTCTTGGAATATTTCCTTTTGAATCTGTTCATTTGTTTTTTCGCAACTTTCGTTCACGAGCGAAATAATAATAGTTGCCTTCTTTGCCATCCCCTCACCATAGCTAGACTCATAAGTAGATCCGTTTAATCTGCTTTATGGAGAAGAACTATAGAACTTTGTTCGCCATATTCAGATTTGGAATTGAAATTTGACAAGTGTGGCGTGCATGCTTGTTCCTAAATTCGTTTGCACAGTATCTTATGGCTCTGGCTTTGCCTCGTCTATGGATAGTGATGTGCCCTGGAATACGAGAAGCATCACTTAGAATGCGCGACCCAACCCTATCACACTTAAAGACTGAATTACCCATGTGAACTGTCTGCTCTTTTCTTATAAGCTTAACCGATCACACCTTTCCTAGGCTGCAAGAAGGCATACCACTTACCCATACGAGGCTTTCCCTCATTATCGTTGCCCTCCGGCACCATGTTAAAAGGGTATTCCGCATTTAGGAAACACGAGGCCATAACCCTCATAAATTCGGTTGCGGCTAGACCCCTTAACCCTGATATGGCCGTTTCTCCTTCAACACCCAGTAAACGATCTTCAACAGCTTCGCAGAAGCAGCAACCATAGCCTTAGAACGCCCCTTCTTCTTGGACAACCGCGCATAAAACAAAGCCACGCTGCCCTCAGGCTGACTCCTAACGTGAACCCACGTACACTGGTTGAGAACCCACCTCAAATACGGACTACCCGCCTTCGTTATTCTGCCATGATAAGTCGTCCCTCCACTGCTATGCGTTGAAGACGCCAAACCCGCATACGACACCAAATGAGCAGAATCAGGAAACCTATCCACATCCCCAATCTCGCTGATTAGCAGCAGAGCCGAATAAAACGAGATTCCAGGAATAGTCATCAAAAGCTTAGCGCTTTCATCATTTGAAGCTTCATTGCAAACTATCTTAGACGCTTCATGTATCTCCAAATTCAGCCTCTCAATTATTCTTAGATAGCCCTCAACCCTAGCATCCTTGACCTTCTTCAGTTCCTCCAAGAAACCCTTAGTAAACGGCGAGCCGCCTATCTTCACGTTGTTCATGAGAAGGTAAGCGTGCACTCTGTTCTTTACCGTGCCCCTCATCCTGACCAGATTCGCCCTGTAGCGGACAAGCTCCCTAAGGCCCATAACACGCCTTGAAGGAACATAACTCTCAGCTATATAACCGCCTCTCAGCAGATTCGCAAGCATAAGCGCATCAACCTTGTCCGTCTTCAGCTTCGCAGAAGCAATCGCCTTAGTCTTAGCAGGATTAGAAAGCACAACCCTATGCTTTCTGGATAATATTTCATACAGCCAAAACCAAGACGACGAGGACTCCAACACCATGTCTGCATTGCTTAGCGTGTTTGAGAATTCTTCGATCTGCCTTGGCTCATTCTCTATTCTTTCCTGTTTTTCTATAACTCCTTCTTCATCGACAATGGCTACTTCAGTATACTTTTTATGAACATCTAACCCGACGAACATACGCATACTATCGTCTAGTCGACTAATATTCCTCTTGTTCACATCCGATTAGGAACAACCTTGCGCGCAATTGCGTTCTTGTTTTTTCTAGTGTTTCTTTTGCGTCTGCAGCACCTGCTCTAGCATATTCTTGTGACTGCAATATTGATTCGCTATGTCTTCTAGTGCGTAGAACTGAGCAAGATTATGGGTTTGGTTCGAATTCAGTTTCGGAATTCGAATCCTCATTAAATCTTAAGTATTCACCGAGATGAGATTGGTCAGTCGACTTTGATGCGGTGAACTGCAATGGAGCATTTTTTTGTGGGGGAGAATTTGAAGAGTATGCCGAAAAAGCCATTCTTACGTGACATCGGTGGTTTTGTGCTGGAAAAGAGTGAATTGATTAGGTTGCGGTTGAAGGCTGTTAGGTGCGGGGCTTGGTTCAGAGCTTTAAGCAGGCTTGACCGAGCGGTGGTTGATCTGACGTTGAGAGTTGTTGACGAAGTCCGGAGCCGTAGGTTGGCCGTGGCTATTCTGTCTATCGTGAAGAAGTTGGAAGAGGCTGTTGAAGGCAGAGTTTCAAGGTTGCTGAAGGAAGTTGGCTTTCAACTTGCTCTCAAGTTGAGCCTGTTTGCCCAGAAGTGGGGTAATGTTCATGCTCGAGACTGGGGGTCTGACGCGTCTTTTGCAAGGTTCTTGGTGATTATGCATATCAACGATTCAAAAGTGTTCACGCCTTAGCGACGGTACTTGCCCAAAGCTAGCGTGTGTCAACGGATACTCTGAAGCGCTTGATGGCCGTTGAGCCCGTGTTAAAGGTATGACTTGATTGATTATTAGTAGGACTCCTCTTCGTTTGACTTTGGGCGGCGGCGGAACGGATCTGCCCTCTTACAGCTCCAACTATGGCGGTTTTGTTGTCACGTCCGCTCTGAACAAGCACGTCTACGTGTTGGTTAAGGGCAGGTTTGAGGAGGAGGTCAGAGTAAGCTACTCTACTACTGAAATTGTCAGGTCTGTTGATGATATTAAGCATCCCGTGGTCAGGGAGGGTCTAAGGCTCTTAGGGTTGAAGGAGCACCTTGAGATTGTCTCTGCGGCCGATGTGCCCGCCGAAACGGGTTTGGGTTCTTCGGGAAGCTTCACAGTGGGCCTTCTGCACGCTCTCCACGCCTTCAAAGATGAACACCCATCGCGTGCAAGCCTTGCTGAAGAAGCCAGCCGTTTGGAGATGGAGGTTCTCAAAGAGCCCTGCGGGGTTCAGGACACGTATATCGCGGCTTTCGGCGGCTTCACTTGCCTTGACATAGCCAAGAACGGCAGGGTTGAGGTTTCACCTTTAAACATAAAGGACGACACTGCTCGAGAGCTTGAAAACAATCTGCTATTCTTCTACACTGGCATCAAGAGGAACGCCTCCTCAGTTCTCCAGGATCAAGCCAAGCACATAGAGAAGGATAATCCGGGGGCTGTAAATGCTATGCACTACATTAAGGAGATCGGTTTCAGAGTGAAACATGCCCTTGAAAGAGGGGATTTGGCCGAGTTCGGGAAGCTTCAGCACGAGCACTGGATGGCCAAGAAGAGCACTTCTCCGGAGATTTCAAGCAGTCCGATTGACAAGTGGTACACGAGAGCTTTAAAGAATGGGGCCTCAGGGGGCAAGATAATGGGTGCTGGCGGCGGGGGCTTCCTGATGCTTTACTGCGAGAACGGGAAGGATAGGCTGAGAAAGGCCATGAGCATGGAAGGGCTGAGCGAGGTCAGATTCCAGTTTGAAGATGAAGGCTCCAAGATAATCATAAACATCTAGGTGTTCTTGTGCCAAGCGGGGAATTTATCAACAATTACCTTCAAGAGCTGGAGTCAATAGCCAAGCGTGTGTCGCAAGAAGATATTGACAGGGCTATAGAGTTGCTGTTTGACGCTTGGATGAATGGCAGGCAGGTTTTCCTGGCTGGAAACGGCGGCTCAGCTTCGACGGCTACGCATTTTGCGTGCGACTTGGCGAAGTTCACTTCGGTCGAGGGAAAGAGGAGGTTTCGAGTCGTGGCCTTGAATGATAACGTGCCGCTGGTTTCGGCGCTTACGAACGACTTGGGCTGGGAGAACGTTTACGTTGAGCAACTGAAGAACCTGATGGATAGCGGCGACGTTTTAGTCGTCATCAGTGTTCACGGAGGCTCTGGGGCCGATAAGGCTGGCGCATGGTCTCAAAACCTTTTGAAGGCAGCCAAGTTTGTGAAGGATAATGGTGGCAAGGTTGTTGGGTTGGCTGGCTTCGATGGTGGCATTCTCAAGCAGATGGCCGATGCATGCATAGTTGTGCCAGTAAATTCTACGCCGCATGTTGAAGGCTTTCATGTGGTGTTGACGCACCTCATCTGCGCTGGGCTCCGTGAATTGATAGCTGAAGGCATGGTTGTTGCCCATGCGGCCGAGAGCAGTCCTCCATCGGATTTGAGTGTGAAAGCATGTGGAAATTGATTTTGGCTAGAGGTGTCTAATGTGAAACGCATCATTGTTTGGATAGATAGTAAAGACGATAGCGTTGAACAAGTTCGTGAGAAGCTTGAGGAATTCTTAGCGCAGATTGGGCTTAGGTACAAGATAGTTGAGGAATGCGAGCTTATAGAGCCGGAAGATGGCAAATGAATAGAGCCGTGTTTTTGGACAGAGACGGTGTCATAAACGAGATTGTCTACTTCCCGGAGCTTGGTGTGTTAGATTCGCCCCTTAACCCTGGACAGTTTAGGTTGCTGCCTGGCGCGGCTGAGGCGATTGGTATCCTGAATCGTCTGGGTCTTAAGGTCATTCTCGCTTCGAATCAGCCTAGCATAGCGAAGGGAAAGATGACTGAAAAGACCTTTGAAAGAGTGCGGTTAAAGATGAGGAAAGAGCTTGCCGAAAACGATGCACATGTAGATGCTGAGTATTACTGTTTTCATCATCCATTGGCGAAGGATGCTAGGTACAGGGTTGATTGCGAGTGCAGGAAGCCCAAGCCCGGGTTGCTCTTGAAAGCTGCGAAGGATCATGGTTTGGATCTTTCGAAGTGTTATGCGGTTGGTGACAGTTTGACTGACATCAAAGCAGGCAGGGCTGTGGGATGTCGATCCATCTTGATTGGTAACCTTAAATGTGACTTGTGCAAGCTCATGGAAGATGAACGTGTCAAACCCGACTTGATCGTTCCCAACCTGCTTGCAGCAGCAAAAATCATTGAGAAAGAAGTGAACAGCGACGTTAAGCCAGGCTTCGAAGTTGCACAAGTGTTGAATGCGCGAGATTACTCAGAGTAAGGCGGAGTGAAAAATGGAGATATTTCTTGACACGGCGAGTGCGAAGGAGATTAGGGAGATCCTTCCATGGGGGATCATCACGGGTGTTACTACGAACCAGAAGATCTTTTCAGCAGAGAAGGGCATCAATTTCAAAGATAGAATACTCGAGATTCTGTCTCTTGTGGATGACCCTTTGAGCGTGGAGCTCACGAACACGGCTGGCAGTGACGATGACCTGATTGGGGAGGCTGTTGAGTACTCGGGTTGGAATCCTGAGAACATTGTCATCAAGGTGCCCATGTTTGGGAACGGACGCGGGCTTCGAGTCGTTAACAGGCTTAGGAAGAAGGATATCAAGACGAACGTGACTTGCCTGATAACGGTGAATCAAGTTCTGCTGGCGGCCACGGCTGGAGCCACTTATGCCAGCATATTCTTTAATCGTGTGCGGGACGCGGGGTTGGATGCTGTGAAAACGATACAGGAATCGATGCAAATCCTTCGAGAGGGCGGCTTGTCAACGAAAATCATCGTTGGCAGCATTAGGAAGCCTGAAGACGTGCATGAGATTGCCGTGGCAGGACCGCACGTGATCACCATACCCTACAAGATATTAATGCAGATGCCCTTCCACGAGAAAACCGAAGCCACGATAAAGGAATTTGACATGGCTTGGCTGGAGTTCAAGAAAGCTGAAGCTCGAACGTGACTGTGTGCTGTGATCGCAGTAGTTCTTGCAGGCGGATATGCGAAGAGGCTTTGGCCATTAACCTTGGATAAACCTAAGGCTTTGTTGCCTGTAGCAGGCAAGCCTATGATTGATTACGTCGTTGAGAAGGTTGCTTCGTTAAGTCAGCCTGTGAGCAGGATTGTTTTGTCAACGAATTTGAGGTTTCAGCATCAGTTCCAAGAATGGCTAAAAGCAAGCAAATGCCACGCCGTAGAGCTTATGCCCGAAAAATCGCTGAGGGAAGAGGAGAAGCTTGGCGCTGTAAGAGCCCTGGCTGAAATCGTGGAGTCAATAGGGAAAGATGATGTTTTGGTTTTAGCTGGCGACAGCCTCTTCACCGACGATCTGGACGGCTTCCTCCGTTTCTTCAAGGAAAAACATGCGTCAGCCATTGCTCTGTACCACGCTAGAAGCTTGGACGAGGCAAGAAGAGGTTCCGCTGCAGCCATGGATGAGAGTGGAAGGATCCTAGAGTTTGAGGAGAAGCCTGTGCATCCAAAAACAACCCTTGTGGGCGCATGCGTCTACGCTTTTCGGGCAGGCATAGCCAAAAGACTGTCAGGATACTTGCAGCTGGGGCTAACAACCGACGAGCCGGGAAGATTTATCGAGTGGCTTCACAAGCAAGAGCCGGTTTACGGCTACATGTTTAGAGACTACTTTTGGGACATCGGAACCCTCGAATCGTATAGGGCTGCTGACGAATTCTTTTTGCGTGCCGAGTAGGGTTTGTGGCGAGTGATGAGGCTGAAGGATAAGGTTGCTATCGTTACAGGTGCTGGTAGGGGCGTTGGTAGGGCTATTGCTTTAGCGTTGGCTCGTGAGGGGGCCGATTTGGTTGTTGTTTCCCGCACATTTCCGGAGGTTGAGGAGACAGCAGGTCAAGTTAGAGTTTTGGGCAGGCGTGCTTTAGCGCTTAGGGTTGATGTTTCGCGGATGGAAGATGTGGAGAATATGGTGAAGTCAGCTCTTCGGGACTTTGGCAGGATAGATGTTCTGGTAAATAATGCGGGTATCTTAGGACCTATTGGATCTCTAATCGAAAATGATGTGGAACAGTGGATAGAGACTGTGAAAGTGAATCTGATAGGGACGTTTCTCTGTTGCAAAGCCGTTTTGCCAATTATGGTCAAGCAAGGTGGAGGAAAAATCATAAACCTGTCAGGCGGAGGAGCCGCCTATCCTCGCCCACGCTTCTCGGCTTACGGTACATCTAAAGCCGCTGTGGTGCGCTTCACTGAAACATTGGCTGAGGAGTTAAAGGAGTTTAATATACAAGTCAACGCCATAGCCCCAGGCGCCATAAATACACGTATACAGGAGGAGATTTTAGCTGCCGGTGAAGCTGCCGGAGAGAAGGCTTTAGCTGAGGCTAGGAAGGCGAGGGAAACCAGAGGAACGCCTCCTAACGTTCCGGCGGCTCTAGCTGTTTTCTTGGCCTCTGACGAGTCTGATGGGTTAACTGGGAAGTTGATAAGCGCTGTTTGGGATGACTGGCGCAGCATAGGTGCTGAGAGGATTAAGGAGATAGAGTTGAAGGGGCTTTACACGTTGCGCCGAATAGACGGAGTCTTCTTCTATCCCAAGGATGAAGAAGTACCTAGGCGGTAATGCACCTTTTGAGAAGTAGCCAAGTTGAGGATGACTATAACTTATTGGCAGCGCGCGCTCGTAAGAATTCTTTTATGCAGGCTTGCCTTCATTAATTTGAGGTTTGCTCATGTCTGAAGTTGTTTACAAAGCTCCAGAAATAAGCGTTGAGGAGTATAAGAAGTATAGGGGAAGACATGTAGCTTTGTACGAGAGGAAGATAATAGCTGATGGAAGCAACTCCGTAGAGGCCCTAGAAAAGGCGTTGAAGACGCACCCAAAGCTAAAGCCTGAGCAGATCGCACTCTTTTACATTCAGGTTGCCGACGTGCTTATACTTTGAGGCGCTACACGTTTAATAGAACCGGTTACCTTAATAATGAATAATGTAGGATGCGTATGACAGTTAGAGTTGATATAAAGGAGATTAAGGAGCTTCTTTCTGCGTTGAATAGCAAAATAGATATGTTGATTGAAAGTAGGGAGACCTTAGCATTGATGATGTTAGCTGAGAGATCTCTTAAGGAATTTCTTGAAAAGGAACCAGATATCTATTCAATCGATGATATTAATAGAAGTGTAGGTGATTGCTTTGAGTGAAGTCTTAGCTCTATTCGAGGAGCATGAGCGTAATAGGAGATGGTTCGAAGAGAGTTATCAGCGTCTCGTTGAAAAGTACGACGGCATGTTTGTGGCAATTTATAAACAAGAAATTGTTGCATTCGATGAAGATCCGGGTGACCTCAGAGAAAAAATACTAGCCAAAGGTCTCAGTCTCATGACAGTTACGATTGAATATGTCTCAAAGAAACCATTGGAATTTATATTATGATTATTCGCGGCTTTATGGATAGATCTTTCAGTCCCCCAGCTCCAGCTGTTAAAGCGTTTATCTCAATTGAAAAATTAAAGGTTAAGGGATACCTTAAATTTCTCCTCGACACTGGAGCCTCTACCACTGCCATACTAGACAGAGATAGAGAGCTGTTAGGCATAAGGATTGATGGGCTTGAGAAGGCGCCTACTAGAATTGGTGGAATAGGAGGGCTGGTTGATACTTACATCGCCAGGGATGCTAAGATAATTTTTAAAGCTCTGGATGTTGAGCATGTGGAAATACTCGATGTACTCGTGTTAAAACATGATTTTAGCAGATTATCTGATGAGGAAATTAAGAGGATGCTCGCGATACCTTCTCTATTGGGTAGAGATGTAATGAGAAAATTCAAGCTGACATATAGCGAAGCAAAGGAATATGTTGCCTTGGAAAGGGATTAGCGAGAAACCCAACATGCTTCAGCGTTTGGTAGCTCATAATAAGTTCGAAAACATATTCTAGAATGAGGAGGAAAAGATGGTTACGACATCTCTGCTGAAGCTAAAAGTGGGTGAGCTTCTTGTGAGGGCGGAGAAGCTTACGGGTGTAAAGTTTCCGAGGGATATCATCGAAGTCAGTCTAGAGCCTAAGCTAAACATGCTGTGCATTAGATTCATGCATGCATGCATGCGGTCTGGAACGAGTCTTGATGAAGGTTTGAAACGTACGTACACATGGGCCGAAAAAAGACTGGCGCGTGAATTCTCTACAGGTTTATATAGAAACGCGGATAAGCTCTTGCAAACAAAGACGGAGGCTAACATCTAGTGAAAGCAATAGTAACGGGCGGTGCGGGTTTTATTGGAAGCCACTTGGTTGATCGACTGCTCAAAGATGGTTACTCCGTGACCGTTGTGGATAACATGTCGTGCGGTTGCTTGGAAAACCTAAAACATCACTCAGGCAACCCTCGTCTCGCAGTTCGCAAGGTTGACATCAGGGAAGCGGATCAGCTTAACCAAATCTTCGCTGGGCACAACGTGGTATTTCATTTGGCTGCTCACGCAAACATAAGGACTAGCCTCATTGATCATAAAGCCGACCTTGATAACAACTTGGTTGGAACCATAAACATTTTGGAGGCGATGTTGAAGAACAACATACAAGACCTTGTTTTCGCTTCGACGTCAGCTTTGTATGGAGAGGCCACGGTTAGGCCGACTCCTGAAGATTATATGCCGATTCAAACATCTCTTTACGGAGCGTCTAAGCTCGCTTGTGAAGCTTATGTTGAAGCATTTACCGAATTCGCGCCAGTTAGGTTTTGGGCTTACAGGTTCTCAAACATTATAGGCGAAAGGTGTAGAAGAGGCGTGGTATGGGATTTCGTTAATAAGTTGTTGAAGAATCCCAAAGAATTGGAGATTCTAGGAGATGGCAAGCAAAGCAAGGAGTACCTGTACGTAGCGGACTGTGTTAATGGAATGATGGCTGGTTATCAGAAATCTCACGGAAAAGTCAATTTGTTTAACTTGGCGATAGAAGAAGCCAATACTGTTGATGAAGTTGCTGATATTGTTATCAGAGAAATGGGTCTTAAGGATGTGAAGCGCAAGTACACGGGCGGTTCATGCGGATGGATAGGCGATAATCCAACAGTCCATCTTTCCATCGACAGAATCAAGTCGTTGGGGTGGAAACCGCAGGTTTCTTCAAAAGACGCTATCGCTATGACTGCGCGATGGATTATTGATGAAGCAATCAGAAAATCTGAAGTAGCGCTTTCTAACGTTTAGTGGTTGATGTGACTTTGAAGTTGAAGGATAAGGTAGCCGTTGTTACTGGTGCTGGAAGAGGTATTGGTAGAGCTATTGCCTTAGCCTTTGCTCGTGAGGGAGCGCACTTGGTTGTTGTTTCTCGCACGCTTTCGGAGGTGGAGGAGACTGCAGCTCAAATTGGCGCTTTGGGGAGATGTGCGTTGCTTCTCCAAACTGATGTGTCGAAAAGAGAAAATGTAGAGAACATGGTTAAGTCAACTCTTCAACAGTTTGGCAGGATAGATGTGTTAGTGAATAATGCTGGCATACTGGGGCCTGTTGGTCCTTTGGTTGAAAATGATGTAGACCATTGGATGGAGACTATAAGAGTGAATTTAGTAGGAACTTTTCTTTGTTGCAGAGCTGTTTTGCCAGTTATGATTAAGCAGTGCAAAGGAAAGATAATAAACCTTTCAGGCGGCGGAGCTGCTTATCCGCGCCCGAGGTTTTCAGCTTACTCTGCATCCAAATGTGCCGTGGTGGGCCTAACGAGCACATTGGCTGAAGAGGTGAAAGATTTTAACATTCAGATTAACGCCATCGCTCCGGGTGCGGTTTACACTCGTCTGCATGAACAAGTTTTGAATGCTGGTTCAAAGGCTGGCAAAAAAGAGCTAGAAGTCTCAAAGCGCGCTAAAGAAACTGAGGGGACGCCTCCAGAGGTGCCCGCAGACTTGGCGGTTTTTTTGGCGTCGGATGAGTCTGATGGGTTAACTGGGCGCTTAATAAGTGCTGTATGGGATGATTGGCGCAACATGAGTAAAGTAAGGATTGAAAAGATAATGTCAAGGGAACTATATACAATGCGCCGAATAGACGACGTCTTTTTTTGTCCAAAGAAGAAATAGTGGCACAAGTGCCAAGCCGTAATTGATGATTACTATGGTGAAGGTTGGGTTGATAGGTTGTGGTCTTCAAGGATGGCGCAGAGCAAGGGCTGTAAGGGAGCATGGAGACAGACTGGTTGTTGTCGCAGATATTGATGAAGAGAAAGGAAAGGCTCTAGCTGATGAAATGAGATGCGAGGCTTCAACCACTTGGGAAGATGTTGTGGCTAACAAAGATATTGAAATGGTGATTGTGTGTGCACCTAATCATCTTCATGTTCCTATGAGTGTGGCTGCTCTAGAGAATGGAAAACATGTTCTGTGTGAAAAGCCCTTGGGTAGAAACCCTGAGGAAGCAAGAAAGATATTGGATACTGCAAAGAAAAGCGGTAAGTTACTCAAATGCGGGTTTAACCTTCGCCATCATCCTGGCATAAGTCAAGTTAGGAAGTGGTTTGACGAGGGGGTTATCGGCGAGTTGTCTTTCTTGCGTTGTCGTTACGGAACGTGTGGAAGATCAGGTTATGAACGGGAGTGGAGGGCTAATCTGGAAATAGCTGGCGGCGGTGAACTGTTAGATCAAGGTATACACGTCTTAGACTTGTTCCGTTGGTTCGCTGGGGGCTTTAGTCAGGCTGTAGGCTTTACGGCTACAACTTATTGGGATGTGGCTCCTTTGGAGGATAATGCTTTCGCTCTCTTGCGTACTGCCAAAGGTCAGGTGGCCACTATGCATGTTAGCTGGTCACAGTGGAAAAATCTTTTCTCTTTCGAGGTTTTTGGCAAAGAAGGATATACTATAGTGGAAGGTCTCGGTGAAAGCTACGGGGTAGAGAGGGCAATTCTAGGGAGAAGGTCTTTTTCAGATCCGTTCAAAGAAGAAGTTATCGATTTTCGCGGGGAAGATTGTTCTTGGCGAGAGGAATGGCGAGAGTTCGTGAGCGCTATAAAAGAGAACCGGGAACCTATGGGAAATAGTAGCGATGGCTTGGAAGCACTGAAGCTAGTTTACGCCATATATGAGTCTAACCGAAAAAAAAGTGTGATAAATCTCTAATGCACATAGACGAAGCTTTGAACAGCGAAAAGGGTCCTTGTCGTTGGTCGGAGTCGCGGGATCGCCTAAAGTTGAGGATTAGCGCGTGCTAGTTGCTTCGGAGGCTCAGATCCTTTGAATTTTGACGGAGAGACCAATGGTCGAGTAGGAATTGGGATTATAGGCTGTGGGCATTGGGGTTTCAAATGGATCAAGATTTTCAATGAGACTGGAGCGCAAGTCGAAGCTTGTTGTGACACGAATGAGGAAATACTGAGGAGGGTGGTCAATGAAGCTCCTGGCGTGAACGTGTTCAAGGAGTACCAGAGCATGCTGAATGGTGATGGTGTCGATGCGGTTTACGTCGCCACTCCTCCATCTACTCATTATGAGATAGCAAAGGAGTGCCTTCTGGCTCAAAAGCATGTGTTTGTCGAGAAACCGATAACTACGAGTTATGAAAAGGGATTGGAGTTGGTCAAGCTTGCCAAGGAAATGGATCGTATTCTCATGGTTGGGAATACGTATATCTATAATAAGGCTGTCCAGGAGCTGAAGCGCTTGATAAGCGTTGGCGAAATTGGTTCATTAAGATATGTTCACTCTTGGATGACTAATTCGATTGATATGTGGACTGGAAAGGAGATATGCAATTATGCTGATGTTTTGTGGGATCTTGGTCCGCATCAAATTTCGATTACGCGCTACCTTGTCGGTGAGGAACCGTCCGCAGTTTCTGCAACTTGTCCCCGTCCTATGCTAAATGAAACTGCCCATCGATTAAATGACGCTGCCATTGTGAATCTACATTTTAAAAACGAAATATTGGCCACGATATACCTAAATTGGTTGGACTATTCAAAAAACAGAAGAATTTTCGTTGCTGGTCAAGAAGGATTGCTAAACTGCGAAGATATTTCAAATCACCATAATACGAAAATTTCTATAAACAAGTTTTTCCACTCGAAGGACCACTCAAAGACAAACGAAGCCATAGTTTATGAAGTTAACATAAGTGATACGTTGAAAAATGAGTGTCAACATTTTCTCTCTTGTATACGAAGCAAATCAGCTCCGATAACTGACGGTGAAGATGGGGTCTCTGTAGTAAAAATTCTTGAGGCCGCCCAAAAATCCATAGCCAAGCACGGCTCACTTGAAAGAATCTCTTGATTAAGCTATGAAAAAAGTCAAAACCACTCCAGAAGATCACAACGCTATAGAACAGGGCTGGATAATTCGTGAAGGAACTTTCATAGAGCCCACGAGCAAGATCGGTAGAAACTTGGAGACTGGACATAACGTTGTGATAAGGGAGAATTGCGTTATAGGCGACAACGTGAAAATATGGTCTAACTCTGTTGTAGACTACAGCTGCATTATAGGGAACAACGCTAAAATCCATTGCAACTGCTACGTTGCACAGCACACAACCATAGGTGACGACGTATTCCTTGGCCCTGGGGTTGTCACACTGAACGACTTGCACCCTGGATGCGAGCATTCAAGATCGTGTATGCGTGGCCCAACTATTGAGGAAGGCGTCCAAGTCGGCGGGAACTCAACTATTCTCCCCTATGTGAGAATCGGGAAAAGGTCTTTGATAGGCGCAGGTTCCGTCGTGACAAAGGATATTGCACCTAATTCTGTTGCATATGGGGTTCCTGCTCGGGTTGTAGGTTCGGTGTTCGACCTTGGTTGCAAGACTGGATTGACGAATAAACCTTATAACAAGGTGGATTCACGACATCTATGAGAATCCCGCTGATAGGGTTAGAAAGGCAGATTAAGTCTATCGAGTCTGAACTAAAGAAGGAGATTAACCGAGTCATCGAGGAAGGCTTCTTCGTTCTTGGCAAGAACCTAGAGCTGTTTGAGAACGAATTCGCCAAGTATTGTGGAACAAAGTTTGCTGTGGGCGTCGCCAGTGGTACAGACGCCCTTACAATGTCTCTAAAGGCTGCTGGGATAGGGCTAGGCGACGAGGTTCTTGTGCCAGCTAATACGTTTATCGCTACCGCGGAAGCTGTCACACATTCGGGTGCAACTCCTGTATTTGTCGACGTAGATTCCAGAACCTATAACATTGACATTAGAAGTGCCGAGATTACCAAGAGAACTAAAGCCGTAATTCCAGTCCACCTTTATGGTCAATCAGCAGACATGGATGAGATTAAGGATTTTGCTGAGAAATATGATTTAAGAATTATTGAGGACGCTAGCCAAGCTCACGGAGCAACTTACAGGGGTAAAAGAGTTGGGTCTCTGGGAGATGCTGGGTGTTTTAGCTTCTTCCCGACGAAACCGCTTGGTGCTATCGGGGATGGCGGCATGGTTACGACGGATGATGAGAAATTGGCTTCTAGAGTTAGGGGACTACGTAACCATGGGAGGGTCGAGTTAAACTTTCACGTTGAGCCTGGGTACACATCTCGGCTTGATGAAATACAGGCTGCTGTCTTGTTAGTGAAGTTGAAATACATAGATCAGTGGAATGCGCAAAGGAAAAAGATAGCAAAGGAGTACAATAAGCTCTTAGGTGAATTTCCCGAAATTCAGACACCTTACTGCATTCCTCAAGCAGAACACGTGTATTATCTTTACGTTATCCGAACAACGAGGAGAGACGAGCTGCAGGCTGAGCTGTTGAGACAGGGGATTCAAGCATTGATTCACTACCCGACGCCCATACATTTACAGCCAGCATACAAGGGCAGTCGTTTATGCAGTGTTAAATGCGCAGAGCAAGCGGCTAAAGAAATCCTTTCGCTACCTATGTTCGCCGAACTTACGAATGAAGAAGTTCGATCGGTCTGCGAAGCTATTGAGAAGTGGGTTAGTAAAAGTGCTTAAAAACAATGAGCGAACGCGACCAAGCGTAGTTGTAATTCTGCCAGTCCTAAATGAGGCGAAAAGAATTCACTCCTTGGTTTCTGGCGTACGCAAACACGGATCAGGGCTAATCGACGAAGTTCTAGTAGTTGTTGATAAAGGGACTGTTGACCAGTCCAGGGAAGAAGCAAAGTCTGCAGGCGCCGTTGTCTTAGATAACGGTTCTAGGGTAGGGGTCGGCGCTGCGATAAGACGCGGGATTGAATATGCGCTTGATAAGAAGATTGATCTATGTCTCATAATGGGCGGGGACAGCCAAGACGATCCAAAAGAAATTCCGAAGGTTCTTGGGCCTTTGCTCAAAGGAGAATGCGATTTCGTTCAGGGCTCTAGGTATCTCAGCGGTCAGAGAACGATTGGGATGCCTTTTTCTAGAGCGTTCCTTACGCGTTTATACACCGTCGGTTTCAGGCTAATCACCGGTTTTTTTGCTACTGATGCTTCTAATGGGTTCAGGGCGTTCCGTCTCGACATTGTGAAAAACATTAATTTGTGGCAGAAGAGTCTTGATAAGTATGCTCTTGAGAATTATCTTTTTGCGCAAGTGATAAAGAAGAAATATAAAGTAAAAGAGGTTCCTGTCACGAAATCCTTCGATACTGAACTCGGATTCAGTCACATGATTCCGCTTCTGCTCCTGCTACCTTTTTTGGACAACTCTTTCTGGGCTGTGGTCAGGGCGAGGATAGAATGATTGTGAGGTCATTACGCGGTGAGAGATAATATGCAGGATGCAAAAAATAAGGTCTGCGTAGTAGGCATTTGGCACCTCGGTTCTGTGATTTCGGCATGTTTTGCTGACGTCGGTTACCATGTGGTTGGCGTGGACAAAGACCCCGAAAAAGTGCGTAATCTGAACAAAGGTATTCCGCCTTTGTTTGAGCCTGGTCTTTCGGATCTCATGGCAAAGAATGTTGCATCAAAACGTTTGAGCTACACGACTGAGCTAGGTTCTGCGTTGAAGGATGCAGATTATATGTGCATTGCTTTTGATACTCCAGTCAATGCCCAGGATGAAGTGGACTTATCTGAGATTTTCATGATAAGTGAAGAGTCAGCTAAACATCTGAAAGATGGATCGATAGTCATCGTCAGCAGTCAGGTTCCGATTGGAACGTGTCAGCAAATCAATGCGATTATTAAGCAAACTAATCCGTCTCTAGAGTTTGACATAGCTTGCGTTCCTGAGTTTCTCAGACTTGGGCAGGCAATTGAGAGATTCTTGAAGGCAAAGGCTTTCATCATAGGCGCGGATAATAATCATACAGCCGAGGAAGTTGAGAAACTCTATAGTGCCTTAGGCATTCCACTGATAAGGATGAGCGTAGCCACGGCGGAAATGTCTAAGCATGTTATTAACGCCTTTCTAACATTACCTATTTCATTCATAAACGAAATAGCGAATCTCTCGGATATGATTGGCGTCGACGCCCTAAAGGTCGCTGACGCTGTCCAGTTATTCTTGTATGAAGACAAAAGAATCTGGAGTCGCCCTCCTCTGCCCGGATTGGGCTTTTCAGGCGGCACTTTGGCAAGGGATCTTAACACATTGAAAAAGCTTGGTGAAAAAGAGGGGTACAGAATGCTGATGACAGAGGCGATTTTGGATGTTAACAAGCAACAGAATGAAATTGTTGAAAGAAAGCTTAAACGGGTATTTGGATCGCTGGATGGTTTAATCGTGGGTGTACTTGGATTAACCTATAAGCCTGGCACAAGTACACTTCGCCGTTCTGTTGCTATCGAAATAATTCAAAGCCTTGCTTCAAAAGGTGTCAAGGTGAAGGCATGCGATCCTAAAGCCGCACCGGCGGAAGTGGAGAGCCATAACGAATTCGAGTTTTTCGATAATGCCTATGAGGTTGCTGAGGGCTGTGATGCCCTGATTTTGCTGACGGAATGGCCTGAGTTCCGAGAATTGGACTTCAAACGTATTCGAAGTCTTATGAAGAGACCCGTGATAATTGACGCTAAGAATGCGCTAGACAGAAGGCTTCTCGTCGAAACGGGTTTCACTTATTTGGGTATAGGCACTGGAACTGTAGCGTAGAGGCTCTCTGGAAATGCTCAAATGGAACTAATTCTGTCTCTATTCTTTTTTTTGGCTTCATGTATGTTGGACTGCCCCTGCTGTACATCTTATGGATGAGGCGTGCTGCTTTGATTCGCCCGTGGAACATTAAGACGGATGAGAATTACACACCTATTTTGGATGTGATTCTGCCCACCTATAATGAAAAGGAGGCTATTCTGGATAAGCTTCAGAACTTGGCTTCGCTGGACTATCCTAGGGACTTGATGCAAATAATAGTAGTGGATAGTGGTTCCACCGATGGAACTCTCCAGTTAGAGAGAAAATTCGCAGAAGAGAATTCTACTTTAAGAATGGTTGTGATTGAGGAAGAGAAAAGAACTGGAAAGGCAAGCGCTCTTAATCTTGGACTTAGCCGATGCGTGGGAGAAGTCGTGGTGACCACAGACGCAGGTGATCAGTGGGATTCTATAGTGCTGCGTTCATTGATGCGGTACCTCGCAGATCCGTCAGTAGGCGCTGTGGCGGGAGTTGAGCAGATACTTAACGCCTCGCAGTCGTCTGCCACTAGGTCTGAGGTTGCGTATCGCGGGCTTCATGATTATATACGCCTCGGCGAATCCAAGATTCATTCAACGTTAATTTTGCACGGTGGGCTAACAGCATACAAACGCGGCGTTATAGATCGGTTTGATGACAAGCATACTGGGAATGATGAGGCTGTGGCAGTAGACCTCGTAGCGAAAGGGTTAAGATGTATATTGATTCCGGAAGCCAAGTCTCGCTATAATGATTACCATAATTGGGGAGGCAAGGTTAGCCGCAAGGTTACAAGAGCATGGGCACTGATTTATACTTTGGGTAGGTGTATCAGATTAGCGCTTAAAGGCAAATTGAAGTTGCCCTACTCAATCTTCATTCCAAACCTGTACCTCTACCTGTTAAACCCTTTGATCGGACTGTTCTTCTATGCCTTCACAATTCTGACAATTCTCCAGTACCCCGTTCTACTGTTGCCATTGGTCTTACTTCTGATCTTAAAACCGACGAGAACATACATACTAGCGTTTGTTTTGCACAACGCATATCTACTGTTAGGCATAGTTGACCATCTTCGAGGAACCAAGAAGCACGTTGTGTGGAAAAAAGTTAGCGAACCAAATGTAAACCCTGAAAAGCACGCTTCTCTGTTTGTCAAGTCGGTGGTAGAATAAGTGGAATTTTCTATCAAAGAGCAAACTCGTACAAGTAAGTCTGACTCAGAGTGGCGTTCTGTGGCTATATTGGGGAGTGAGCTGGACCGAATAGCGGAAGTGGTAAGTTTCTTCAAGATACCCTTTGAGATTAATCCTGACAATGTTCGATGTCATGACATAGCAATATTGTATCGTGAATATGGTTACGTTTTAAGCGATTATGGCCTTCCTCTTCTATGTGTTCCTTCCGATACAGAGGAATTCTTTCACTTTCTTGACATGATGAACGTAAAGAGCAAGTGCGTAAACGAGGAATTCTGGATAGACTTGAGAATTCAAAAGAAGATGAAAATTAGCTTCAACGTTTCGAAGCTATTCTATTTCAGTGGACCCATTGATGTTGTGGTTTCGTCTAAAGGGATTCCCCTTCTTTGTCGCATTCGCGGGACGAACGTCAGCCTCCTCTGTATCGACTTGGTCGGTGAAATCGAGCGTCTCTTTGAACTGGGCATGAACCTTAGGCCGACTACTTTCTTCAAATTCTCCTCTCGATTAAACCTTGCATCCTTGGTGCCAAGAGGGCTGGGAGATGTTTTGCTAAGATTACTCGCTCATGTAGACGTTTCACAAGAAGAGTTTCAGTCGCACATGAGTTCTCTTGATGGCTTAAGATATCTTGTCCTCGCTGCTGCCGTCATTTCAGCACAGAAGCCTTTCAGAACCTTGGGTTTCTGGAAGAACGGATCTAAGTATGCGCTAACAATCACTCACGATGTAGATACCAAGTACGGGTTCGAAGTTGGCATTCGCCGGTTGAGAGAAGTCGAAAGAAAATATGGCGTCAAGTCCGCTTGGAACATCCCTTCTGGGAGGTACCGCATAAATCCCAAGTTTCTGGAATCACTTGTTTCAGAGGGATGCGAGATAGGATCCCATGGGTTTCGCCATGATGGAAAGTTGATTTTCCAGAAACCGAATGATTTGGTTAGTATTTTGCGTGCTTGCAAGGAGACGCTCGAGAGGCTTGGGAATTGCGAGGTGAAGGGATTTCGTTCTCCGCTGCTTCAACATTCGCACAGAATTCTCCAAGCCGTGTTACAAGCAGGATTCCTCTACGATTCATCACTCCCGTCTTGGGAAGCACACTGTCGCACCGCTGGGACATCTCACGGAATCAAAACTGTGTATCCGTTGATTGAGGACGATTTGGTTGAGTTGCCAGTTACAATGCCACAGGATCACCAACTCATACGACTCGCGGGGTTACAGCCAGATGAGCTTCTAGAGTTTTGGAGAACCATTAGAAGGCATATTAAATCTATAGGTGGCTTGTGTAACATAATAATTCACCCTGATAAGGGGCTTTTCGGGGAGGAAAGTGCGCTTCCATACTATAAAGAGTTCATTAAGGAGGTTGTCAGCGACGAAGAGTGCTGGCTTACCCTGCCTTCGAAGGTTGCAGAGTGGTGGCTCTTTAGGCGTAATTCGATTGTAACTAACCGAGAGCCGGTTCCATGTCGCTTTGAGAAGTCGCATCATGACAACTCAGGAGGTATGGCTGGGTTCGATGAATATACACCACAAGATTTTGTCTTTGAATGACAAAGTTACTATAGAACTTGGATCGCCCTCGAGTTTTCATTATACTGTCCATCGATATCCTGACATCGATGAGGTAGTCGAGCGACACATGAAAATAATTGTGGATGAGATTACGAAAACTCTGGAGGATGTAGATTCAATAGTTCTATCAGGCGGTTTTGGGCGCGGCGAGGGCTCTGTAAAACGGCAAAGCGACGGCACTATCATTCCAATGAACGATTATGATCTTTTTGTGTTCACGGATGATAGCATTCCCTTTGGCGTCTTTCAAAGGCTAACTAAACGATTGCGAGAAAGGGTGGGCGTTGACGTAGACTTGAAATTCATACCCGTTGCGAAAGTCAAAAATCTCATTCCAGATCTTTGGGCGTTCGAGCTTAAGACCGCAAGCAATGTGGTTTGGGGTAAAGACTTCAGAGCAAAAATAGATATGACGAAAGAAGACATTCCTCTGTCAGTGGGACTCAACGCTCTTTTCATCCGCAACATCGGACTCGTCAATCCAGAGTGTTTTGAACCACAATTTCTCACAAAAGGATTTTTTGGGTGGAAAAGGACCCTCATGGAATATGAAGCTTCAAAGACATTCTTGGAGATATGCACGGCGCTGTGTCTTCTTGGAGGGTTTTATGCACCAAGTTATCTGCAAAGAGCGCATCTTCTGCGCCAAAACTACTCAAAAGCTTTTTCCGAACTCTCAGACACGTTGCCTTCTCTCGCAGAAGATATAGAATTCTATACCCAATACAAGCTAATGGCCTTGGAAACTGGCCGATTAGACATCACAAAGCTTTGGCTAAAAGCTAGAGACGAACTTAGGATTGTTATGTCTTTCTTCATCTGCCGTATATTCGCTCTGTCCTTTAAGCCAAATCCGGATTTGGCAAATCTGTTGCTGACAAGAAGGAGGCAACTTGCAGAGTTTTATTTCAGACCTTACATTTGCTGCGCACTGAAGAGGATTGGCATCCCGCCTTGGTCATTTCTGGTGAAATCAGCGATCCCGATGGTGCGTCTGTATGAGAACACTCGCTACATGAGAAGTTGTCACAATGTCGTAGGCAAAGCTTACTTGAATCCACTTTTGACTTTTAGGTCACCACTAATCGACATCTATGTATCCATTGCTCTCATGGCACTGGCGATCCAGAATGATACAATGCCTGATGGGAGATGTGTGAAGGAAGCCTACAACATTATTAGTTCGATGTTTCCTTGTCAAAAGCTTGCGGATGAAGATTTGCGTACCGTTTCAGGCTGGAGAGCTGTAAGAGATGCTGCCGCGAGTTCCTTCAAAACCTACGCTTCACCTGCAACTGCGATGACTTTCTAGAGTGAGGCTAGAAATCTGGTGGATCTTTCACGTTCAGACTAGTCAGATGCACAACGAGAATCTCTGAGACTCAAGTGATCGTTCACAGATGGTCTTTCTGCGATGAGGGGAGCATTGCTACTGAATACCTTGACAGAGTGTCGCCTTTAATCTACCTTTCCTCATTGATGGGAAAGGCGGATGTCTTCAGTTTTCCTGAACGGTCATTTTTGTCCAACTCTCCAGCCTATAATTTCCCTTCAAAAGTCGAGGTGTTGGGGATACTGAGACTAACGACTTCAAAAGATTGGTTTGAGCAGATAGGAAAGACCGCCAGGTATGCCGTAAGAAAGGCAGGAAGACTAGGTCTTACTGTTAGGGAGCGAGAAAGAGGCGAGGAAGACATAGATCAGGTCTATTCGATTCTGCATGAAACCCCTATCCGTCAAGGATCACGTTTCGCAGCCTACAATTACAGTTATGAAGACATAAGGGCAGGTTTAACAAATCCTGATCCTCCTCTCATTACGCTTGTGGCATACCATGGCAATCAATTGGTTGGGATTATGTCGGTACGTATAGGCGAACAAGGCGCAAGGATTCAGAGCATCAACTCAAGCATCACCTTGAGAAGTAGAATGCCTATCAGCAATGCGCTCATTGCCTACGCTGTTGATACTCTCTGCAAACGGGACATCAAGTATCTAATCTATGGTCACATGGGATACGTTCCGTCTCTTGATTCTTTCAAACGGCACAATGGATTCCTTCCAGTTATGGATCGACGCTACTTCGTTCCCCTGACCAGAAGAGGAGCTGCGGCTCTTAGGCTGGGTCTATGCAAGGAGTTGTGGGATGTTTTCCCAAGGAGAATTTGGCCATCAATCTACTCATTAGGTCTCAGAGTAGGGAGGATTGCTGAATTCCACCCTTCTCCTGAGGATCAATTCCTTCATCCGAAGAACGGGTCAGTATGAGTGTAGGTATACTTGTAAAGGCGCTTCCCCCCGTAGGAATGGGCGGAAACCCAAGAGAGGCAATACAGATAGCGGAGGCGTTATGCAGGAGCTCAATGGAAGCTACATTTTTCTGTTTTTGCTCTCATGAATTGGAATTTAAGCATTTCAATGTAGTTCCCATAAAGGCCATTCCGTTTTTGCCTCATTTACAGGATGTAATGAGTGCACCGCAAGTCATGCTGGCTATCTTGAAAGCTATGAGACGAATTCCGTTGGACATTTTGGTGGCGTTTGGGGCAGACAGTTCAGAGGGGATTGCTGCCCCGCTAGCAGCGAACATGATGGGAAGACCATGCATACTTAGAACTACTGGAAACGATGTTATCGTTTCGGCTTGGAAGTATCCGTTCCTGGTGACACCATCGATTTATCTTTCAGATATCGTCACACCTATCAGCAACTACATGCTAGACCTGATCACCAGGTATCTCCGTTGGGTGGACAAATCAAAATTAAGAATCATACCCATCGCTGTTGACACAGAGATGTTCAATTCATCGGTCTCTGGAAAAAAAGTGCGTTTGGAGTACTCACTATCGGACGAATTCACTGTACTAACCGTGGCCCGTCTCGTCAAGCGTAAGGGTGTGGACTATCTATTGCTTGCAGTGCACAAGCTACTCCGTGAAGGGCATCATATCAGACTCTTAGTTGTCGGAGACGGTCCTGAACGTTCCCTTCTCATGACCCTTGCGGGCAAACTTGGCATTGCTAATAGGGTCTCCTTCGTCGCATATGTACCAGATGAAATACTTGTACAGTACTACGCGGCATGCGATGTATTCGTTTTACCATCAATCGTCGATTCAAATGGTGAGACTGAGGCCTTTGGGAAGGTGCTGGCCGAAGCACTCGCGTGCGAGAAACCTGTCATAGGCACCGATGTGGGAGGAATACGAGAAATCGTTCTAGAAGGTCAGACTGGGCTTATGGTTTCTCAGCGATCCTCTGAAGAGTTGGCTGACGCCATATTGCGATTGAAATCCGATCCGTCGATGAGACGGAAAATGGGAATGCAAGGCCGAAGAATCGTTCAGGATCGATATAGTATCCAAAAGGTGATGCCTCAGTGGATCAATCTCATAATTGAGCTGCTGTCTAATAGGTCGCGCAAATAAACCTTAGGCTGCATAACAACTATGAGTAATATTGAAGTGATGGAGAGAGAACGCAAAGCATATCCACGTTTTGGCAAAGAATACATTCATTGGGATGGCTCCGCCAACAACATACTTGCCACAGTCCGCAGCGAGGAATCAGGCTATCGCTGGAAACGCGCTTTGGAGGCGTTCAACCTATCGGGAACCGAGAGAATACTTGAACTAGGTGCAGGCAGGTGCTGGGCATCATATCTTTTCGCTAGGTTTGGATGTCAAGCGATAGCCGTTGACTTCAACGCAGACGACGTAACAGGTCTAGGCGCAGGCACAACCTTGTGTCGAAGTGCTGACACCCACTTTGAGAGGGTTGCCGCTGAGATTTCGCACATGCCTTTTCAGGACTTGTCCTTTGATGCGATCTTCTGCAATGCAGTTTTACATCATCTCATCAATCTGGAGAAGGTGATGCGCGAAACGTATCGGGTTCTACGCGCAGGTGGAATCTTCGTGGCGACATGTGAGCACAAACTTGGAATCCTGGAATCCGATGAGGCCTTCCGTTCCAAACAAGCAAGCGTTCAGTACGGTGCCAACGAGCACTCTTTGAGCTATCGCAAGTATCTGGCCGTTCTAAAGACCGCAGGGTTTTGTGCCGAGGTGACCTTTGATGGAAAGTATGAGGAAGATATGGTTTCTGGGCGATTCGATCTATCTTCTCCCAAGGGGAAAATAGCGCTGGCTCTCCTATCTTGTTTGGGGAAGGAACGATTGAGAAAGCTGATTCATCTCTATCCAATCAAGAGATTGTTGATGGAAGTTGTAGGTTTAGATGTCATGATTGTCGGACGCAAATCCGGCACTAGGACTCTACAGGAGAAATAGAATCTTGCGAGTGATTCTGATTTACCCTCGGTTCAAGTATCCGCGGTTCACCAACCAAGAACCGCTGGGTCTGCTTTATCTAGCATCCTCATTGAGGGTTGCCGGACACGAACCGGTTATCATCGACTTAACATTTGAAAAAGACTTGGATAGGCTGAGGCAGGTGAAGGGAGCAGAATTGATAGGCATTAGTGCAACAACTTCGATGTTCCCCACGGTCAGAAGAATCCTTCATGTAATTCGCCGCATAGCTCCGGAGGTTCCATGTGTTGTTGGAGGGCCGCACGCTACTGCATTGCCAGAAGACTGTCTTGCAACAGGATTTGACCATGCAGTAGTCGGAGAGGGGGAAGAGACTATCGTCGATCTGGTAAACACTTTGCAATCCCACGGGTCGGCCTCTTGTGTTCCAGGGGTCGCAACTTTAGATCAGGATGGCACGATTGCATTCAAAAGTCGAAAGCCGATCGACGACCTGGATTCACTGCCGTTTCCAGCAAGGGACTTGCTTGATTTCGACCCCTATACTAGAGAAGGTCCTTTTGCATATGGAATCATGGTTACGAGAGGGTGTCCATACAACTGTTTATTCTGCAAGCCGATGGTGAACAAGCTCTTTGGCCATAAGATTCGAAAAAGAACTCCGCATAATGTTGCTGATGAGATTGAGGAAATTGCTAGGATTCATGGATCCGCGGAAGTTCCGCTAAACTTTAGGGATGACACTCTCGGAGTGCTGAAGCTTGACTGGTGGCAAGATCTCAGACTTGAGTTACACCAAAGAGGCTTAAGGCCGAACTTTGTCTGCCAACTTCGAGTCAACGATGTCACTCCAAAGTTATTGGAGTTGATGAAAGACTGCGGCTGCTTTAACATACAGTTCGGAGTGGAAAGCGGATCACAAAGGATTCTCAACTTTTACCGAAAAGGAATCACCGTATCGCAGATTGTTTCCGCTTTCGACTCGTGTCACGCCGTTGGTCTACGGACATATGCCTTTATCATGATAGGTGCACCTGACGAAACGACAGAAGAATTGCAGCAGACTCTGGAGCTTCTGAAGAGAATAGGGCCGCATGACATAGGAATATGTGTTACAACACCTGCTCCTGGCACGGACCTTTATGACTTGGCGATTGACGAGGGAATTTTCAGTATAGCAGACTGGAGCGAGGCAGATTATTATACCGCCTCTATGCCGATGAGACTTGCCTATCTTACTAAGCACGATATAGCGAGGTTTTCTCAAGCAATGAAGCGAGCTGTTTACGCGAGGCAAATGGCTATCGCGACTGGTGGGTTTGAGTGTGGGCGAATACAACGATCACTGTTCGATTTTGCGTTCTATCTTGTCAAGTGGTTGGGCATGGAGCGGGCCGCTAGGAATTTGTTGGTTCACATGCCAGCGTCTGACAGAATATTCCATCAATTTGACACATATTAGAAATGGAAATCAGACCCTATTTGGGGAAGCACAATCATAGCTAGTGTCAGGCCCTCTTAAATGGATCAGTCTTCACAGCAAAAGCAAGCGGTAACAGTGTTGGAGGACACGTCCGAATACTGGGAAAGTCTCTCAGCTGATTGCAGCAGAAGTGACGAATGGACATTAGGCCCAAGCCGAACGCCTCATGGTAAGTTTGCTGACCTAAAGACTACCATGCTAAGTGATCTAGTTTGCTCGGATATTCGGATGGTCGACCTGGGAGCGGGCTACGGTAAGTACACGATTCCGATGGCTCAATTAGGCGCGAAAATAGTCTCCGTGGATCTCTCGCCCTTCATGATCCACAAACTCAGGCTGAATCTTAACAATAATCATTTGGACGTGGATGTGATCAGAGCCGACCTTAGGTGTCTTCCTTTCCGTCCGCGAGTTTTCGATGGCGCAGTATATGCGTTGCGACTTTCTGCTGTCTTCCCCGACATTTTTGGCGTGGTGCTTTGATGCAATTTGCGTTCGTGTTGAAAAAAGAAGGTTGGCTTTTTCTGAGTCTCAGCGCACGCGCTATTAGACCTCAATTCAAGGAGAAAGAAAACTCCTTTCCGAAATCTTTGCAAGTGTGATGGACCAAGGGAATATGGTTTCTTTTTATCTTTGCTGGAAGCCATTCAAGTGAGGAATAGATTTGAGTCGAACGATGCGCTGCTGCTTAGTAGATAACGTGCAACGCTTGTCTGTATTGATTATGGTGATTGGGACCATACTTTTAAGTCTCTACTACTTCCGAATCAGACAGGGAGCACCTCTTGATGTAAGCATACTATTTTCTGGGGTCATTCTACAGTCTATTGCGTCCATGCTGACTCTTCTGCCTTTCATATTCCCTTCAAGAAACAACCCGCGTCTATACCTCTTTGCGGTTAGCCTGCTCATTTTATCCTTTAGCGTTACGTTTGCGCGCACACTTCGGTACACGGTTCCACTTCAGTCAGACAACTTCAATGAATATCAAGCAGCCGTCATTCAAAGTCAGACATGGGATCCTTCTCGTGTTGGACAAATTCGGACCAATCCTGAAAGTGGCGGGGTGGCCCCAATTTCGATTTATTATCTTGCATCATGCACGAGCGTTACTATCCTTCCCAATATTATCCATCTTCTACTGGGGCTTGACATGCTTGAGGTGTTTTCATACGTGATGCCACTGTTAGTAACTGTTTTTCCTCTGGTGGCATATGTTCTCATTCGAAGATATCTAGGCAACGGACCTCTCACATACGTAGCCGCCATGCTAATACCGCAGTTCATCTTTTTCTCTGAACCTCTTGGGGCTTTTCGAACAACAGTAGCGCTCTGTTTTCTTTTCTTGCTTCTCTTTTCCATGTCATTGACACGCAAAAACAAGGTGAGAGCGGCACTCCTAACATGCTTTACTTTTGGGGTTGTTTCTTCGCACTACACAGTGGCCTATTATGGCGGAATCATGCTTGCGCTTCTTCTTCTTGCTTCGTTCATACTTAATAAGAGGAAAAGTGTGTCTTCTGAATCAATCGTCAGCGCGAGTGACCTCTTGCTATATTTCAGTATTGTCGGCTTCTGGATTGTGTTCACAGAGTTTAGCTTGTTTTTTGGACATGTTCAGAGGCTAATGGACCTTATGACGCTTCGTAGCGAGCAGTTACCAATTCCAGAGGTAGGTTGGGCGACTAGTTCAGGAAGAAGCTTTGTGACCACCGCTTGGTTCGACTTGCAGTTTGCTCTGGTTGGAATCGTTGGACTGTACTATTTCTATCGTCTCTTCAGGAAGAAGATGTGGGGGCGACAGGCCACCTGGGTGTTGCTCGCATCTATAGCTATTTCTTGGACACTCTTCTCCCTGCTTATACCTGGGTCATCCTACACACTTTTGGAGCCTACTAGAACGGTCGTTTATGCTGAACCTTTTCTGATGGTTTTCCTGGGAGCATCATTGTTGGTTCTCAAGAAAAGGGGTCGATGGCTCTTAATTGCGTACCTGTTACTCATGTTACCTATGACCATGATGTTGGACACACATCAAATAGATGTTCGATATCATCCTGACAATGCAATACCTCCAGAGCGATTACTGCTTTGGTATAGCGGACGGGGGAGAGGAGCATTTGACCTAGTTGGAGCGACATACATAAGTCAGTTGGTACCCGCTGGGAAAACATTGCAAGTTGACTCACTTGAATATGGTCCGATGATTGTGGCAGGTCGCAGAATGAGTGATTTACTTCAACGTACGCCAGAGGGCAAACCAAGGCCACCTGAGCTGATATCCTTGAAGGATGCCATGAACAAGGGCGTAACACCAATAGAATACGTCGTTGTACATAATCTTTTCATGGAATATGGTCTTTGGGGGTCGTCGAGTGTGACTCGTGAGTGGAATGCTTCGGAAGCGAACCCAAAGATATTATTAAGAGAAGGCAATTTTGTATACAACAACTTCTATATCGGTCTTGTGTGTGACCCCGGCGCTTGAGAACGCGAAACGAAGCGACAACCCTACCACTATTGGCCACTTTCGGATGAGACGGGCGCTTCAACGTAATGCATTCTCTGAGAAGAACGATGCTACAATCAGCTACTTGGTTGTCGTCAGAAACAAAGCAAAATCCATTAGTCGTTGCTTAGAGTCACTTGTAAGGGCAGGCATAGGTCAGATTGTGGTAGTAGATGGAAGATCAACTGACGGAACCTCCGAGATTATTGATAGATTTCCGGTCCTGCACCTGTACGATCGTGGTACTGGGAATGTGTCTAATGCAAGAAATATGGGGTTGAAGGCATGTACAGGCGACTACGTCGTTATTGTCGATGGGGATCAGTGGGTTCCCGCGAGGTTTGGTAGAGACTTGCGACAAATTCTAGCAGATAAAACGCCAGATGCGGTCATGATGCGCGAATTGCGCAGCGGCACGTCTGAATGGGCTAGAGCCAGCCAAGCTGAATGGACAGAGGTCGCCGCGCTGAGACACGACTGGGTTTACTGGCCAAAAGTATTCAGGCGTTCAATTCTTCGTGACATCGGAGGCTGGGATGAAAGCCTTTTCATAGAGGACTTTGACATCTGGAACCGTGCAAAGGCTCTCAATCCAAAGTTATTGATATGTAGTCTTGCAATCTACAGCGATAGTTCTGGTGTATCTCCCTTAACCGAGTTACGCCGCGGTACTGAGGGTATATCATCTCTAAGCAAATACGTGAGACGGTACCCTAGAGAATGGCAAAGATTCTTGGCAATTGCTCCCGCTAGTTGGGTCTACGATCTGTTAATAGTCATGAGAGTTTTCCTTGCGTCAAAGAGCATTCGCACGGCCTCGTTAGTCTTCATTCTGCGTATTTCCAGATCTATCGGGAGGCTAATAGGAGTCTTCTATCATCCTACGAGAAGGCTGTCTTGATCTCTATCAAAATGCGTCTTCTTCTGTGATGAACCCCAATCGCACTACTCACTATGGACCCAAGAAATCTCTGAAGCTATCATTTTCAAGTTATCCTGGTTAATCCCAAGGTCACCAAGTATTTGCAATCATCAGAAGAACACTGCCTCCTCGCTTTCTGGATAGATGGCTTCAGAAGCGACTATCTCGATAAGGATAGGACGCCCTATTTGTACAGGCTTTCAGAAGAATCTCTGAGAGGTGAATACCAGCCACTATTAGCGTTTGAAGGATTGGGTGCTAGTATTCTCACTGGCGTAAGTCCATTAAGGCATGGTATCTGGACTGAGTTTATCTACGATCCTTTGGAATCGCCGTTCAAATGGAGTATGAGAATGTCGAGACTAGGCGGGATTCTCGATAAAGTCATAGACAAGACAGGTCCATTTGGACATTGGATGGGGGCAGGTTTGGCCCTCTTTGTTTTTAAGGTCTCACAGCGATCACGTGGTGCAACGTACACACCGATGGCCATAAGAATCCCATTCAATAAATTGCATTTTTTCAATGTCAGCATTATGCACGACTTACTCCTAGAAAATCCTTTAGCGATTCCTACAATCTTCGAGCTCCTCCTTGAACGAGGTATTCTGTTCAAGGTTCTAAGCGAGTCCGAGATGCGGGACTCCAGAATCCTGAAGGAGGGGTTAAACATTGAGCGAAATGTAAGGCTGACTCTAATACAGCTGAGTGAACTTGACATCGTGGGACACGAAAAAGGCCCGAACTCGAGAGCAATTAGTCGATCATTGCGTGCAATTGATGCCAAAGTCCAGAAAATCGTTGAAAAGCACAAAAGCAACTTCGCGACAGACATATTCATATTCTCAGATCATGGAATGGTTGAGGTGAAGAAGACAGTCAATGTGTCAAATCAGCTTCATTGTGCCAGATTAACAGAAGGTCGAGACTTCATAGCATTTTTTGATTCTACTTTGGCAAGGTTTTGGACCTTGAAGCCTGAAGCAAAGCAAAAGATAACGGAGGCGCTAGATACAATAAATGGGGGAACAGTGTTGTCAGATAATGACCTGAAGCGCTATCAAATTCCGAATTGTAGAAAGTACGGTGAGATCATATGGCTGGCTGATCCTGGAACCCTCATCCTACCTAATTATTACCAGGGCTCAAGACTTGTGCATGGTATGCATGGCTATTCACCTGAAACAGATGAGCTTCGATCGCCATTCATCATCTGTAGTGACAATATTGAGCCGACAAAGGTTGAGCACATAGCAAGTCCAATGGATGTCTTTGCCACGATGTTAGACCTTCTGGGGATTACCATACCGTGTGGAATTGAAGGTCGGTCATTACTCTCATTGGACTAACCATCGCACACAGCTTGGTCCAAAGAGAAATCCGCCGAGGAAAAGACCGTCCTGAGCGCATTTGTGCTATGAAAAACAAAAAGTTAGAGTACAGAGAATTCTATGAAATTCATCCGACCTTTGGGGCCGTCAATTGTGATCTTGAGGTCTCTCAGTACGGTGTAGGTCTGGATTGGTTCATGCAACTCCATGGAAGGAGCTTCATGGCAAGAATAGTTGATTCGCTCACTGGGCATGACGTGCGAATCTTGGATGTGGGCTGCGGTCAGGGCAGCATTCTCTCTCGAGTCTACAGAAATTTCGACGAGACAGTCGGTATAGATATTTCGCGGACCATGGCTGAACAGAGCATGTCTAAATTGAAGTCGGTTGGAACGGCTAATTTCCATGTGATTATAGCAGATGCGGAAAGGTTGCCATTTGTGGATAAGACCTTCGATGTTGTCTGTGCCACAGAAATCATCGAACACGTGCCTAATGATGAGAGGATGCTCAATGAGGTTTTGAGGGTACTCGCCTTCGGGTACTCTTATGCTATCAACGCCCAATGCATGGGATTTGTACAGGCTCTCTTTCTTCGCTTTCAACTTGCTAAGGGGGAATTGGCTCAGATTGTCTGGGGAATTCTTGGACAATCTCTGCGCAAATCAGCATGTAAGGTTTTTCACTTACTTTCAGCTGAAGAATAAGCTCAAGAGGTATGGTGTCGAAAATTTGAAAATTTATGGTGTCGGTTTCAAGGTACCTCCTACACTATACAAGCGATTGCCCGACGCTATTCAACACTCACTTGCGAGAAGCCTGCTTCCATTGGGGCAGCTCTTCCCCATCTTTTCATGGAGCTTGGTGGCCACTGCGAACAATGTTTAGCACTTTAAATGTGACGCCTGCAAAGCCGAATGAGCGTGTAAGCTTCCAATGAGGGCGTAAGTACGAAGTCTTTCGCCTGTACAATAGTTGGAGAAGTTTTCTTCGACATTATAGCCAAGAAAAAGTCATGGAGAATTCCCTTCTCTCGTGGAGGCACATCATACCTTGACTACGCGAAACTCGCTCCAGGTGGATCAGGAAACATCGCAGTCGGCATGTCGCTTCTCGGATTAGAAACTGCCTTCATAGGAAAAGCAGGAAAAGACCTGCTTGGAAAAATCTATAAAGAAAATCTAAAATCGAGCAATGTTATCACAAAAATCTTCTTCGACCGAGACTTGCCGACGGGCATAGTTATCGCCTTAACTGAGTGCGAAGGAGAAAGATCATTCCTAGTGTTCAGAGGAGCAAACGATAAACTAACACCAGAGGAAATAAAGAGTTCTAAACGACTCATAGAAAACTCTAAATATCTGTACGTCTGTGGTTACTCTCTAATCTCTTCAGATCAGGAAAATGCCATATTAAAAGCCGTTGATATCGCCAAACACCATAAAGTAAAAGTGGTATTTGACCCTGGAGCATACAACCTCATCCAGTCAAAGCCCCAACTATTCCAGCACCTTCTAGCATCAAGCGATGTTTTCTGTCCCAACTTAGAAGAAGCTGTTACAATCACAAACACCAAAACTGTAGAAGCAGCTGTAGAACGCCTAAGAGAGAGTACCACGTTAACAGCTATAAAACTCGGCGAGAAAGGCTCAATTTTGATTTGTGGTAAAGAAACTATCAAAGCTCCCGCTTTCAGAGTCAAGCCGGTAGATACCACAGGGGCTGGAGACGCTTTCATAGCGGCCATTATCTACGGTTTAACCCAAAGCCTTCCCCTCAACCTTGCAGCACGTCTAGCCAACTGGTATGCGGCTCAACTTATTACATCCTATGGAGCACGAAGCTATCCTCCAAAGAACAATATTCTCTCCTTCCTCAGAAGTTTGAAAAACAAATAAAGAATCAATCATGGTACGTCATCAGCCATGCTGTTGTAAAAGACGGTCACGGTTAGCGTACGCCAAAGGATAGAATAGAAAAAACCTATCGTTTCTACAAGATCTCGAGCAAAATGGCATAAGTTCAGGAAGATGTAATGGGAGGAAATAATCAAATGGGTCGTTCGTTAGAGAACAACTTTGAACTTGAGGAAATCTCTTGCAATTTGTGTGGCTCGCATAGTACATATTTGATTGGGACCAAACGCGGTCAAATCTCTGAGATAACTTTTAGAATAGTGAAATGCAAGAACTGCGGGCTAACGTACGTTAATCCAAGACTAACACGTGCAAGTCTAGGCTTGGTTTACAACCAGGAGTATTATGGAGGACTAGGTTTTGATCCTTGCGTCAACTACTTTGACGAGTCTTTCTTTCATGGTAATCGAATTGGATTTATGACGGATGTGCGGTCTGTCGTCCCATTCTCCCCAAAGCAAAAGTTACTTGACATAGGGTGTGGCCTCGGAAATCTACTTGCTATCGCCAAAGAAGTTGGATACATATGCTATGGCATCGATGTTTCTCCATTTGCTGTGAAATATGTTCAAAATAGGTTTCCTGACATTAGGATATTCGAAGGAGACTTGGGCCAAGTGTCATTGCCGGAACGAGATTTTGATGTAATCACAGCCATAGAGGTTGTGGAGCACCTTCACGACCCTATGTCTTTCTTCAAAAGGTGCGCTCTGCTGCTTCGGCACGGAGGGGTTTTGGCTTATACGACCATGAATTCAGATCGCATGTATGCGCCCTTTAACTGGAGACAAAGAGGTGTCAGCTGGGGATATATCAATCCAGAAGGCCATTTATATTATTTCGATAAGAGCACTATTCTTAGCTATTTCAGACAGGCTGGACTTACACCGATTGACATATACAAGAATGGGCTATGGAGACATAGGTCAGAAGTACGAGCATCATTTAAGAGACTTCACATTTTCGCCCAGCGTCGTCTGTCTCACACATTCTATGGCACCATTTACTGGCTTCGCGATAAAGGCAACGGGAATATACGGCTTCCGTGGGCACGGTTGGAGGACGGCTAATTGTCTATCATGTTTGATCTGATATTAGTAGATTCAAATAGGCAGCAGGCGCGCTAACCAAAAGCATGAGAGTCAAAGGTATAATACCTCTTCACTACTACCTACATCCATGCACCGGCTGCTGGATATGTTATGGACTCTCTGGCACAACGGCGTTAAGGCTTGGAGACCGATAGAGTTTGAGTAAGGATACGGAGGAGTTAGTGATGAAGGTAGCTGGCTCCATGAGTAATGCGAAGCTTAAGGATGTGGTGGAGAAGCTTAAGGATGAAGGATTAAATTTTGGGGATGCAACCAAAACAGTTTATGCGTTGTGGAAACAGGACTCGCTAGATCTTCTTGAGCCCAATCTCCCATTAACCCTCTTAAAGTATGCTCTAAGCCTTCAAAGCCTTTGGTTCTGGGCCCTAACCGCACTAGTCGCATCAATGATTCCCACCGTGTTCTACGTAGTTGATCCACCCTTCCTCTACCTACGATATGTTCTAGGCTTATTATTCGTCCTTTACCTGCCAGGCTCAATGCTCCTCGAAGCCCTAGACCCAAAAAGCCAAGACCTAGAAAGCCTCGAAAGACTCGCACTCTCCATAGGCCTAAGCCTCGCAGTCATACCCCTATTAGGCTTATTCCTAAACTACACCCCATGGGGAATAAGACTAACACCAATCACCATATCCCTAGCGACTTTCACCGAAGCCATGGCCGTCACAGCCCTAATAAGAAAGTATCGATATTACGCGCTAACTAGGTCTCGTTCGTGATTCAGATATTGGGGTCTTGAGGCATTAAGCTGGGAGGTACAGGTGACGCTTACTAAAAATTCGTACACCATGCTGGGTTTAGGACTAACCTTAGCCGGTTCCATGCTCTCCTCCGTATCCCATATCATTTTACATTCTACACCCCTAACAGCCCTTGGAATCTCCACCATAATCCTTGGAGTAGCATCCCTAGCCTTGAGTAGAAGCCAAACCAAAATTCCGCCTGAAACAAGCGAAATTCTTCTAGAATCCAGTTTAAACAACATTTCCGACCTCATAGAAGAACTCGGCATAACCTCAAAAACCGTATACCTCCCCTCATCCTTAACCGGCGGAAAACCCCAAGCCCTCATACCCCTACACACAAACCCACATCCACCAAAGCCTCAGTCCCTCCTTCCCAAAAGATTCATAGTAAAGTACGGTCCCAACCCCGAAGACATGGGCCTACTAATCACAACCCCAGGCTCAACCATTGCCAGCAAGTCAATATCGAGAACCAACCCCGCCCCAGCAGATTTGGAAGCAGCCCTATCATCCGTTCTCACAGGCACTCTAGACCTAGCAGACGCCGTAACAGTCAGCACAGCAAGCGAAAAAATCATCGTTGAAGTCTCCAACCCCCGTCTAAAGCACAAGAGCATCCAGATGTACGAGTGCTTAGGAAGCCCATTGGCCTCAATAGTCGCTTCAATGATCGCTGAAGCCCTAGACAAACCCGTCATCATAGACCGCGAAACCCACGAGAAACACAAAAGCATAATCGACCTTAAGCCCGTGTAGTGACAATTTTTGAGAATTTCTGAAAGATACATCATCTCATTAACGCTTGCTTACATGTTAACTACCGTAACCTTCTCGGCGTATGGTCAAAGTAGCTTAGATCTTTATGTATCGCTCTACATTCTAGAATATTTTATACTCACGCTTCTCCACTCACCCTTCAATCCTAGAACGCAGAAAATCATGGACATAACAGGATACGTTCTATTCGCAATATTCATCATCATAGTCACGCTTAAGGTATTGGAAATACTCGTCGGTGTCAGGTTATCATGAAGCGCCTTGCAGTAATATTGCTAGTTATAATTCTTTCAGCGGCGACGGTTCCCCACCTACCTGTCATAGCAGAGCCTGCTTATCCTCCCCATGAGGACCCTGCCACTGCCGAGAGTGTCATGGACGCCTACTCCTTCTTAACATATTACACGGACATTTTCACGCTTATGTCGTTAAGAATGTATGCAAATGCAACAATGCTAATCGAGCAGCTAAGATTTATCCACATCCCTGAAGATCTAAGTTACATCATACAAAGATACAACAACCTGACTCTTGAACTAACGCAGACTCTGGACAACCTTGAAAAACTCCTCAACAAAGCCTCAGCATTGCTAAGCCAGTACCGACTTGACGAAGCTTCCCAAACGCTTGCCGAAGCCGGAATACTCGTTGGCAGGGCGCAAATCTTGATGAAAGACCTCACTGAAGCCACGCAAACCCTAAGCGAACGCTTCGGAGTGTTCGCGGCCCCTGCGGGAAGCAAAGTGAAGGAAGCCTACGACACTCTTCAAAATCTTCTTCAGAGGCTAAGACAACTCATAAGCGACTATCTAGAACGCTTGAAGAGCATCAGGAACGAAAAAACGACAATCGAAAGTGAAAACCTTAATCCGACCGAGATAACCCTAAGCCTAAACACCACAAAAGCCTTCGTCGGAGAACCCATCGAAGCCACAGGAACCCTAACAACCAACGGAACAAGTCTCCTAAACAGAACAATATCCATCCTTTTCGACAACAGTCCCATTGCAACGGCCACAACAGGCTCAGACGGTTCATACCACACTGTCACGGCGATACCTTACCAGTACGTTCACAACATGACCGCAACAGCCCTGTACACGCCCTCAGACACAGATGTGGGAGTATACCTCGCTTCCATAAGCCCCCCAATATACGTCGAAACAATGTTTAACGAAACCCAACTTGAAATCACAACCCCAAATAAAGCCTACCCAGGATTACCGATAACAGTCAAGGCCAACGTAACCTCAGAAGACAAAACTCCACTAAACCAACGAGGAGTCAGCGTGTTCCTAGACAGCAAGCTACTGGTTCACGTGGAAACTGACCCTCAAGGCTCTGTCACCATAGAAACCGCTCTCAGTCCAGAGACGCCAACTGGAAGTCACACTGTGACGGTTGCCGTCGATCCTAGAGCCGTCTATGCCGGAGTCTCCCAAACTAAGACTTTGAGTGTTCTGAAAAATCCGTCCGAAATCACCATTCAAATTCCTTCATTCGTAATCCTACCGGCAAAGGTGAATATCAAAGGGAACGCAAGCTCAACCTTCGGCCCACTTCAAGATGCTACGATAACGTTGGCGCTGGCAAATAACGTGACCACAGTGAAAACCTCTGGAAATGGCGAGTTCAACGCCACCATCGACTTGCCGTCAAGTCTAATGCTCGGCGTTGGGTTCCAGGAACTGAAAATCACCGTCGAACCAGCTGAACCTTGGAACGCCCCGACTCAAAGAGAAATGAACATTTTTGTGGTGAACCCTGCAAACATCGCACTGGCCTCAGTCGCATTCATCTGTGTAGGAACAGTCTTATACACCAGGTCAAACCGCACCAAGCGCAAAGAAGAACGCCGAGCCCCAGGACTTGCGTCCCTTCCGCCAGGCATGAATCTTCCAAAGGCCGCTCCATTCTCGACAGAAATAAGGTTGGAAGGCGCGAAAGGCAGGATTCTCAAGGCCTATGTCAAGGCTTTGAAAACTGTCGAACGAGTAACAACAGTCTCTTTTGTGCCTCAAATGACCCTGCGTGAATTCCTGCAAGAAACTAGACCGAAACTGAATGGTGCAGCTAACTCCTTTGCTGACCTGACGCTTATGGCGGAAAGAATTCTATACTCTCCGTACAATCCAACCGAGAGCGACGCAACAAAAGCTGCAGACCTAACATTAAATGTAGAGGGACGGCTGAACCGTGGAAACACGTAAACTCCTCCCAATCCTTGCATTGCTCATTACGCTTTCGATGACAGCGCTCATATGGTTCTGCCCTCCAAACGGAGACTTCAGAACCAGCAACCCATTCTGGAACGGACTCACAACCTTCACCACAGACTCCAAGGTTTCCACTATAACGTCCTTCGACAACCTACCTTCTCCCTCCAAAGAAACAGTGCTGATAGTCATACCTTATACGCAATTCACAGAAACGGAGCTTGACAATCTCTCTCAATACGTCTCACGAGGAGGAGCCCTGATAATTCTAGACGACTATGGCTACGGCAATCAAATCCTCAACCGATTGGGATTGGACATGAGGTTCACGGGCAAACCGTTGCTGGACCCACTTTTTGACTACAAGAACAAGTGGCTCCCAAGAATAACAGACTTCACCCAAACACCAATAGCCAATAACATGACAAGCATAGTC
>Ga0315280_10001492_pt1 | contig 40113 bp, 48 predicted proteins | sample YL17G06_40_MG_FD_203697 | JGI IMG/M metagenome (GOLD analysis project Ga0315280, IMG submission 203697) | Sediment microbial communities from Yellowstone Lake, YNP, Wyoming, USA - YL17G06_40 | ecosystem: Environmental > Aquatic > Freshwater > Lake > Sediment | place: USA: Wyoming | collected...
CTGTAGATCTTTTCCTTGAAGTGACTTGAACCGCCACTAGGTAGCGACTACGATGATCCATAAGGTTCCATAGGTTCCGCAAGTCGCCGCCTACTTTAATCCTCATCTCATCCACATGCCATTTTCTGGATAGCTTCGGTTTGAGCTTGCCAACATATCTTCTGATTATCGCTAGATACTTTCTGATCCAGCGGAGCACAGTGACATGGGTCAACTGGAATCCGTACTGCTGATTAAGATGGTCAGCGATGCCTCTGAGGCTCACGCCTCTGAAGTACAGGTCTATGGCGGCTGTGACCATATTGACTCGGTAGCGTAGTCCATTGAAACCAGTCCGAGACGTAAACTTCACTCCGCACTTCTTGCACTCATATCGTCTCACCAGTTCAGTTCTCGTTTCATAGTTTCCCCGTCCGGCCACATACTTACTGTTTTCGCATTTAGGGCAGAGATCGTCAGTAGCATCTTGCGAACCGGTCATTCTGGATAAGACCGCTGCGATATGCTTACATCGCCTATGGGTTCGAGTGTTGAATGGGCAGTCGCAGATCCAAATTCGCTTGCTCCAAGTTACGTTATACCATCCCTTGTTCGACTCAGATTTCACTCGGTATCGCCATGGATCTAAGCGCCGGACATGCTTAGGTTCTCTGCTTATGGCGAACCCTCGAAGCATGGTAACACGTGAACCTGAATACTTCTTGAAACTCTTTGAGTGTAATTTCACACTTCGACGCATTCAATCGCCGCCTCCGCGTGGTTGAGTTGTCTGGCCTCGGTCGGTCCGCCCCTTCGGAAGGAATGGGCAACGGTTGTTGGCGCAGGTTCTGCAGATGTCAGCATTTGGGTTGAATGAGTTGGCTGCGAGGTCGGGATGATCCAGAAGAAAGATTCTGGTGGCCTCGGCTCGTCGATGAACTTCTTCGACGTACTCAGAAGGAAGCAGTATGTCTGTTGTGCGACTGGAGACAACAACTTCTTGGCTTCGGCTTCCATCGGAATATAGGGCTGCTTGAATACGATCTACTTCCCCGAGTATCCGCTTGGACTTGACTTCGTTTATGCGGAGCCCGCCATCCGGCCTCAGAAATTCGAGATCGATTCGCGAACCATTCACATACTTTTCGAGTGACAGCAAGCGAAAGCCCGACTTGATGTGGCGCTTTATCACTTGCAGCATTGCATACGCGTGCAGGCCTAGGAATCGAAGTCGACTTTTGCGGTCGAAAGGCGCCGGGATGTGAGCTGGACAGATGATGCGCCTAGCTAGGAGCGAGGGGGAAAGCCTCGGTTCTGTGAAATTCGGATCAGCCCGAGATGACGTTAGGTTCACCTCCATGGATGCCACCCCCGCCTTATGAGTTCACTCTGTAGCTCCATCAGTGGCACGCGCTTTCTCGCCACTGCAACACTGCGAAAAGCAACTTCAAGGAGTTTCAAAAAAGATCCTTGGTTGCTAGTGCCATCGTTGCGACGATGGAAGGCTTGGACTTGCTGGTTTCCCATTGCCGTATTCCCGTATATCAGATTTACGGCACTCGTTTATAAGGCTTACGGATATATGGCAATCAGATAAACATATAAGGCTCTGGATACCAACCTACATGGATTATGGGCAAAATAACGATTATAATTCCTGACGAATTGGAGGACAGGCTCAGGAAGCTGCTGATAGCGAAGTACAACGGAAAGATACATGGCAAACTAACGGAAGTGGTAATCGCGGCACTGGAGGGCTATCTCAAGCGGGAGACCCCTAGAAAGTAGAATGGTGTGATCAATCTTACCCAGACAAACCCACACTATCTCTGCGTTATTAAGCATCCTTGGCATCGTCGCGATGAAGAAGATGCTACGCTAATAGCTGACCGCTTGGAGTCAATTCGAGCCTTCTCGGCTTTCTCTCGTATGCTCTAATGTAACCCAGCTTCTCAAGCTCCCGTAGGTGTTTCCAGACCGCTTGAAGCTTGACTTCCATCCCTGTCTGCAAATCTTCAGCAGTGGCTCCCTTCTTCTTCGCCAACATTTGGAGGATCGCCCTTTTCTCTTTGGTCAATAGAGTTTCAGGGTTGAGTAATCGAGGAAGTGAAACAGGTTTGTGCTCTTCTTCGGTTATGTAAATGACATCTTTCACCTTATTGCCTGCGACCATCCCCGCCAGCGTTGCAGCTATCGCCATTGTCTTCCGTCCGCCAGTTACATTTAGAATTATGGAACTCTCACGCTGTTCGGCTATTTTCTCCTTGAAGAGGTCAACCATTCCAAGGATATCGTAGGGATCTACTGTGACAAGCTGTGTTTTGATATTCAAGACTTCAGCGGCCTTGAGAACTTTAGGCACGGCCATCCTTTTACCACGTTCATCAGAGAAGAGGATTAGCTTTTCGCAATGGTACATCTTTAGGGATTCTATTATCCCCGCTGGCTCTTCGCCTGCCGTTGCCATAATTACGCTCATTATAGGTCTCCCGGCTCTAAGCTAGGCAAATAGTTGCTTATTAACCTATCTAATAATTAGTTAACTGCATTAGTAAAGTATATAGGCAACTGGAACCTAATCAAACAGGATAGCACATGAGCGCTGAAAGGAAAACCACTACAATTAAGGTTCCACCGGCGGTTCGTGAGCAGTACTTTGCCATTTTCGCGAAACCGGAGCCAGAGATGATTCACCCAGACTTGTACAGACAGATTATCGACGACGGTACAGACTTAATTCTTGAACATATGAAGCAGTATAACGAAGAACGAAGGAAACTCTTGGAGAGCATTCGGGACAACCTGGTCATCAAGCAGGCGAAGCAAGATGAAGATGCAGCTCAGAAAGCGCTTATTGTAGCTACTGACGCGGGTAACAATGGAGTTGATTTGAGGTCAGCTTTTGCGCCTCTGTACGCATCTGTAGCTGTAGCCACCGAAGCTTGGAGAATCGTCGATGAGCCTATCTCTAGAAGTGGGAAACCTGAGATTTGGGGTAGCGAGTATAAGCCTGAAGAGCGGGAATCGATGCTTGCTATGAAACTCCAATTTGAAATAACGCTTGAAGCTGTTGAGAGATGGCGACCGCGTTACGTCATATTGGATGGCCCTCTGCTTCTCCATTGGGGCCTCATGCCCGGGATGGACGCTACAGATGAATACTGGCAAGACTTCAAAGACACCGCCTATATGGCAATGAAGCTACTTAACACATGCTATGAGTATAGAATACCTGTAGTAGGCTTCATTAAGCGAACGAGAATGGCAAGACTTGGAGAAGAATTCAAGCAACAAATGCCGCATGCCCGATCTATTCGGGATACGGCGCTACTCGACCTGATTCTCCGTCAGGGACAGTATACCCTGCTCAAGGATGCAACTCCAAAAGGAGGGATTGTAAACCAATACAAACTTGCTGGGGAAGAGCTGGGGATATCATCTGACAAAATAGAAGACCTGACGAACTTTCATTCAATCTACATGAGAACGGGCCTCACCACTCCATTTCGGCTGGAAGTACCCCGCTACTGTTTAGAAAGCCTAGATGAGATTGCGTGCTTACTTTATACAACCTCGGAGGAAGATGGCATACCTTTCTCAATCTGTGAGGCCGACAAGCTTACGAAGATCACAACCGCCATCTCAAATGTTAGGAGTCTAATGCTATTCTCCAAGGCGTTGGACTTGGTGAAGAAGGGTGAAATGAAGCCTGAGGATCTGAACCTCTTCGCGTTGCAGTATGGTGAAGCTTGGACGCTACGTGAAGAACAGTATTTGCAGGACATAGAGACCCTAGGAGCTGGTTAAGTTGGAAGGTATGAGAGAAATAGGATATGCTCTCTCAGGCTGCTATCAAAGTTTCCTCAGCTTCGTGGTCTTCGAGGGCGAGAAGGTAAGCGTCAACAACTTCTACTTCATCGCTCACCCTCATGATCCTGAGCTGCCTGTTCTCTGCCGTGTCTTCAGAATCCAGCCTTACAACCCTGAGATGGAGCTGGGCAGAACCGGGCCGCTTGCTGGAAAGAAACGTCGCAAGGCAGACTATGGCAAGAAGCTTGAATATGTGATAGGGTTTGCCGAGATACTCGGCTACTATGACAGAGAAGGAAAGTGGCGGATGATGGAGGTCGCTCCGAGCCCATGGGATGCTGTCTACGAGCCTACTGAAGATGCCCTTAAGCAGTTTCTTCTTCGTCAGCAATTTGCTCAAGATGCTTTGATTGTTGAGATAGGCAAATTTCGTGGAACTAAGATACCTGTCTACTTTGACTTGAATGCAGTTGCTAAAGCACACATGTTCGTGGGCGGAATGACTAGAAGTGGAAAGTCTTCATTCATAATCAACTTGATAGCTCACAGCTCAAATCTCAATCCGAGACCACGCTTCGTGATTTTTGACAGAAGAGGAGAGTACGGGGCGCTCAGGAAATACGGCGCAGAGATGATCCCATACACCAAGTTCACCCCTCCCATTCTCGATCCAAAGCTGATAGTAGAAAAGCTAGGTTTGAAGCGGACTGAGAAAGACGCCGTTACACAAGCCATACAAGAACTTTTAGAAGGAGAAAGCAAACCATCACGGGAAACGATTCTTTCTAAGACTGAGGAGATAATTCGAAAAGGCGCACTTATCAAGAAGACTGAGACGCAAGAGAAGGCTATCGAGTCGATAAAGTGGATCTTGAATACGCGAGGCGAATTCATAGACTCGTCACAAGAGCCTTTAGATATTATCCAGAAAATTGCGAAATCGCCTTGCATCATCGTGGATTTTAGCGTAGACACAGACGTAGAATCACAACAGAGAACCGCGACCAGCATAATCGACTCGATAAGGATGCATGCTATGGATCGAAAAGCTGTAGGTGACTTCGCCTGTATATTGGCAGTTGAGGAGGCCCAGTACCTCTGCCCAGAGAAGGGTTTCGAGATCGCCGACTCGCCAGCACAGTCGAAAGCTAAAGCATCGTTTGTTGAAACCATCAGCCAATCCGGAGGCTACAATGTAGGCCTTGTAGTGATGACGCAAAGACCCGCCTATGTCACGAAAAGCGTGCTCTCCCAATGTAACAGTGTTGCATGTTTCAGACTGAAGAGCGGAAACGATCAAGAGGCCATCTCGGATTACACGGAGTACGGAAGTGAGCGGCTAACAGATTATCTTCCGGGTTTATCTGATCATGAGGCTATGCTGTGGGGAATGGCGATCCCCACACCTTTCCCAGTGATCGCTGAAATCAAGGTCACAGACTATCCACAAAAGGCGGCAGTATTCGCAAAACAGGCATGGGAGAGAATGCAGAACAAAGGAGACAAGAAGTCATGATTGGTATGAAAGATAGTCTTGTACGCTTTGATCAGTTGATTAGAGAGATAGCTGCGAAAGAAGAGAGCCGCTTACGCTTCAAAGCTAATGTTCTAGTAGTTTCAGAGATCGCACAACAGTATTACTGCGAGAAGAAAGTTGAGATGAATCGTACTCATGGGGAAGAAGAAACGTTTGAAATGAAGCTGGGAAAGGAGGCGCATGAGCTTCTCCTTAAGGAGACCGTCAAGGTCAAGAGGGAAGAACTGTGGCGCAAGATCTACTCAGGAAAGCCTGTTGCCGCTAGAGAAATGCTTCTGTTAGGCAAACATAATGGTGTAATCATCGCAGGTGTGGCAGATGCGGTCGTCTTCTATGGAGGCTTTCCAATCTTCCTATTTGAACACAAATTCTCGAATAAGCAGGTCCCGTTTATAGACCATCACGTCCAAGCGGAGCTCTATTGCTATTTACTACACTTAATGGGCTGGGACACATCTAAACTGAAATACGCTTTGGTTATTGCTCCTCCAAAATGCCGGGACGACAAAGAGCTAAGAAAGATCTCATCGTACGTTCTACAACAACCTAGAGAAGAGAAGCTAAGAGTCAAGCTCCAAACAGGAAATGCAAACATCTACATAAATGGCTTCGACATGAGGAAAACTATTAATGAACTTGACTGGGCCCTTGGCTTTTGGACACAAGAGAGACCTGCTAAGCCGACTACGAAAATAGGGAAATGTGCAGCATGCCAGCAATTCAAAGAAATCTGCGAATCTTCACTCCTACGTTCGTTCAATCTAAACCGCAATACGTCTTTGGAAGTGCTATGAAAACGCTGAGTCGCCTGAAAAATCGTGGTGGATAATCGGCGGTGAACTGCAAAATATGGTTGGACCCAATCTTCAGAAGAAGGAATTGCAGAAAGCCATGGAACTTTGCGCACGGAAAGCGCATAGAAGCAATTCAATATATCTCGGTATTATATGACAAGCTAGATTCTGATTGTAAGAGGCGGGAAGATGACCAAGAAGTGGAAGTCTTGGCCTTGCCATGACTGTGGGGTCGAGGAGGGTGAGATTCATAAGGAGGGATGTGACATGGAGCGATGCCCAAACTGTCATGGGCAATTGATAAGTTGTGGATGTTACAGCGATAACGAAGACTTACCTTTTAGGATTCCATACATTTTGAAGCCTAATCTATGTGGCCTATGTGGAGAGCAATGGCCTGAACTTTTTAATGTGTCGAGTGAAGAGTGGCAGAAATATGTGATCCCACCATTACAGAAAGAATGTCTGTGCCGAGAGTGCTTTGAAGAGTTAAAGCGAATTTTCCCAAATGGTTGGAGGCAAACATGAATATGTCAGCAGAAGTCGGGAGCGCATTCCGACCATTCAGGATGCAACGACAGAGGATGAAGATCGATGAGGGCATCTGTGTTTTAACCTCCTCATTTTGCGGGTTCGTCATAATGCGGCTCTGACAGAAATGGCTTTTTTAATGGGTGAGGTCGAGGCTACAGTAACGAAAAATCGTTTTGTGAAGTGGAGAAAGAGTTTCCGAGGTCTATCTGGGTTCGACATAACCCTTAAATATTTTAGGCGTGATCTACGTGGGATCGCGGGTTATCTCGACTTGACAGCCTGTTGAAGCCTCGGATGCGCTGGGATGGCGTGTGTAAACGCTCGACCGGCGAAGGAGGTGAATCAGGCTGGAAACGAAAACGGAAATTCTCCTACCCAGTGAAGGGTTAGCCGAGAGCCTAGAAGAGATTAAACAGGCGATTCAAGCCGTAAACGGGCGGAAGTATCGATGCCCATTCTGCGAGAACGGAACGCTGCGCGTCGCGGACTACACGTACGACCCATACATCTGGCTTTCATGCGATAAATGCAAAGGACAAGTCAGACTCTCAAAGCGTATGCCCGAACCCGTGTTCGAGAGCCGTAAAGCGGGCGGCTACTGGGAGATAGACCGCGCAACAATCGACCGCGACGCTAGAACATGGTAAACCAACCAAGCTCTATGAAAAACTTCCCCATTTTTTTCTAAGAGCATCCGTGTAATAGCTGTCTAATCTGAATTCTTCAACCATTCTCTTCTCTAACGATACCAAAAAAGCATGTGGATACGAAATAGAGAAAGATAATAGCCCGGGGGAGAACCCGCAGAACTGTGAGGTATACCAGAGCTAAAATCTACGGGAAAGAATAAATATCGCACGGTTTATCGCTCAACCTTGTGAGGTATATTGAGGCGGAAAGGCATGATTAATACGGTCAAGAAGACTGCAAGTCGAACTTATAAGAGCTCGTTAGCTCTATCGCTCCAGCTCCCGAGACACCACATCATCGCCAGATCCAGTGGCGGTACGGGCCGGAAAGAAAATATTCTTAACCTCCCCAGCGATTTTCATAAAGAAGTCAATCGGCGCATTCAAGAGACCATTCGAAAAGTGAAGAAGACTGGGAGATCCGTTAGAGACGCCCTGCTTTTAACATTGAAGATGCCTTCTAGCAACCCCAGCTTGAAGACGGTATCAGCTGAAGCTCTCAAGCGTTCAGCAGACGAAGCTTCAGAGCTGAGCACCCTCGTTCCCGTGGAGGTATGTGCCGGAAGCGTCAAGACCGGCGCACCCATTGGGGTGCATCCTCTTACGATCAGTATGCAACTCTTTGAGAAGAACCACTGGGATACTGAACGATATCCGCGCAGATTTGAGAAAGTAGCTGGTGGAACTCACCTAGTCTGTGGCTCGCCTAGTGGTTATTGTTGGCTCTCTCACATGCAGACTCAAGGCTCCGCAACCTATCAGCTGTTGACGCAGCTCTAGACTAGTGTGGCTGCCGGAACTCGAACCGGCAGCGGAGGATTTCTCGGACTTAGAAAATGAGTACCTCCCCCATTTATCCCACAGTCACGCATTTCTGTTGGCAGTTCAAGACCTCCTTAGCGAAAGTCTACGATTCTTCCATTTGGATCAGGTCGCTCTCTTATTGTTATGTTGGCCTCACAGGACTCAGCGTTCTTAGCTGTGATCCTAATAGTGCATTCAAGATCTCCATGCCCCAGATCTCTATTCTTCGCTAGTGGAGTTTGCCAGCCTTCTTAGGTTGGGGCTATTCGCCATCTAACATCATGCTCGCTTAGAGCAGGATGCACTACGTGACCCTCGAAAGTCATAAGTGATTCGCTGATAAGCCTTTCAAGGTCTCTCGCGCATACCGCGCAGAGATCGACATATTCACTATCTTTAGAGTTTATAGTCATGACATAGCGTTCTTTCGGGATGTACCAGCAGACTTTCTCCGCAAGACCGTGTGAGATCAAGATTGCCTTGCAGTTCTCGGCCGCGTCATATGCTGAAAGCGTTTCAAGTTTTCCATCGAAGATCAGGTATGTGTTGAACTCAGACTCATAGGTTGACGTTCGTTCATTCACATAGTCCTCATAGTCGCTATGGTGATGTTCAGAGCCCCAAGGTGTTGCAGCGCCCATGACGTGGCCGAATACCGCTAGATCCGCAATATAGTGGCTCATCGCTCCAGCGTACTTAACTCCGTTCGCTAAATCTCCGGACTTCAGGAAGCTTACGGTTTGAGCGTAGACCTCGGATGCGCGGACTGCTCCAACATCATCTATCACAGCTTTCTTTTCAGCACACGTAGCGGATACGTACGCCACAATGCCTGAAATCAGAAGAATCGGCGCTATGAGAAAGCATAACGCGATGCCCAATGAAAGATTTTAGGTGCATTCAGATAGATTACTTGAGTAATCCATGGCAACGGTATACCCCTCTGGGCTACTCCGAGAAGAATGTATGACAAGGGGCTTGGAAAGAGCCCCAAGAGAAGGGTAATCACTGCACCAACTACTATCGAAAAAGCTATTCTCCAAGCCCTTGAATCCAAATAATTCTTCTCCTCATGAATAGAAGCCGTTTATATTATAGTTTGAGTCGTCGTTTTAGATGTTCTATATATTCTCTTAGCTCCAGGTCTTGAAAGATTTGAAGAGCGGTTATTCTCCTGAAGACGTACGCTAGGACGATGAAGCAAGGTATCCTTATGATGTCAACCGTTTCTGCGAAGCATCTGACGAGAAAGAATGCTTGAAGATGATTTGATACACCGAGACCGACCACACAGGCAGCGAACACCCTCAAGTTACGAGAAACAGCCCTGTTCTCCGCCGCGTAGCTCGCAAGCGAGAAGACCGCGGCTGGATATGAGAGGAAGGCGATGAAGCCGATATGAAAGGCTACTATGTGCGAGGTCTCAAGTACAGGGATGTATAAGGCGGTGTAGGATGTCGGACAGCTTCTCAACTCCACGTTGAACGGAACGATCCAGCCCAAAATGAAGAAGATGAGAAGTATGGACGTAAACGATGCGAAGGGCCAGGGCATCCTGTTGAAGATGTCCGAGTAGATGTCCTTCCACCTAGATGACCTCGGCTTTATGTAGATAATCGTGGCAGCGAATCCCATCGCAGCTGCCGAGCATAATGTTAGTGAGTACATCAGGCGGAGAGCTATGATCGTCGCCGCCTCGTCGAGCGGCATGAGACGTCTGACTAACAGAATCATGTCTATCCCGATGAATGCAATCAGGGCTGCTATGAAGATGTGTTTCACCTCTTTGATGTGTACGTACACCTGCTGGACGCTTAATACGACTATCAGAATCCCTGTGACTGCAATGGAAACCCCGCTGAGGAGGAGCGCAACCAAATAGACCATTAGAGCAAAATCCACTTAATTCCACATCCTCATAAGCTGATAGTTCGAATGATGAATCTGACTCCTCACCTCGCAAACTTTTTTCTCGACTATCCTTGAAAAGGACTACAACTCGATCCGCATGACTTTTATTGTTAAATTAAGTTCAAGCGAGTAATTGAAGAGGCGTCGAAGAATCCGGCCTTGATGATACTATTTTGAGAGCTCCACGTAACCGCAGTCAGGGCAAAGGTAGATCCGGAATAGAAAGTCACCTGTTTCATTTCTAGCTTCTGAAACACCAAGTCTCGGCGGATCTCTCTCACCCAGAACAGAGATCGTTGCCTCGCCTAAGAGCGCCATTTCCCCCTCTTCACATCGAAGACATCTTCTCTTGCTCATCCTCACACCATTCTTACAGATAATACGGAACTCAAGCTCTACCAGCGTTCGTTTCGGCTAAGTTTGGTTGAGGGGGCATTCTTCGCAGATGTCCGTTACGCCTACCGGGTGTCTGCATGCGGGTTCTATACCCATCTCTATCAAGTCTTTCGTGTCTTCGTAGTAGGGGCAGCTTTCATATGTCAGAATCGTGGAGCTCCATGCCCTCCTCCTTTTCGGGGTAGTGAACCAACGTTTTCCGGCTAGATATACGCTGTGTCACTGGAATCGAGAGGCTTGGGTGACATGATGCGGGATTGCGGCTCGGTCTTCGCGGACTGACTTTCTAAAAACTCTCGCTCTGGTGAAAAGATATCTGTTGATACGTTTAAATGGACGGCGCTTCTGTAATCTCATGATTAGACGTGAAGAGAAGATTTCTAGTCGCTCTAGTTGCGATTGCAGTCATAGTCATCGCCTTGGCTTACGGAGTCCGAATAGCTACGCCTCCTACTCGAACACCTGAAGTAACTCCAACCATACCGGCACCTACACCAGCACCTCCAACACCGCATCCAGTTGTTTTTGCTTTCAAGGTCGAGTTTGACACAGGTTCTTCGTATGGCTTTGATAGGATATACTTGTATCATGGGTCGGGAACGCCTGTATTTGAGATTTCGCGAGGGAAATCCGCCACAATAGCGGTCGTAGTGACCTCCCTTGTGAACGAGACTCTGAATATCTATCTAGATAATATCGAAGGGGTGCCGGTTGGAGTAGAAGCGAAACTGGAGCCGGAGAGATTCACGCTGCAACCTTACGAGCAAATCGCCTTAAAGCTGACGGTAACGGTTTCTCCGACGGCTCGAACCTCAACTCCACAACCAACTCTAACACCTGAGAGGACGCCTGGAGGGCCAACACCGACTCCAGCACCAATTGGAAATCAAACCGCAACTCCTACTCCTGAAACTCCCATAGCCGCAGACTACATAATGTTCTATCTAACAACTGGCGGAATCGTCAGGTCCACCGGTGGCTGGGGAGGAGGAGGATATGGATTCTTCTTATCAATAGTTTGAGGAGATGAAGTGAGACGAGAAGGAGATTTCTGGTCGTGCTGATTGTGGCTTCGGTCATAGTTATCTCCTTAGCGTATGGAGTTCGGCTGGCAATGCCTCCGGCTCCACCCACGTCCACCCCTCATGTACCTCTGAGCTTTGAAGAGGCTTTGGCCGCGGCGCGAAACCCAAAGCCCAGTGAGAGATGGAGCGATCTCGAGGAATACCGTGGGATTAACGATTACAGGCAGCCGCCCTATGAGGCCAATAAACTTCACGCTTCAAGAAGAGGGCTATAGATTCAAAACGCTTCGCTATTACTTTTGCCTGACAATAGGGCTGTAGGTTCGAGATGGATTTCAACCAACAATAGTTCGAGGAGATGTAGTAAGATGAGAAGGAAATTTCTAGTCGTCCTAGCGATCCTTGCAGTGGCGATCGTCGTGGGGACGATGGGTGCAAGATATTTCCTGTTAGCGCCACCATATGTTGCCGAGTTTAGACGACATCCCGAACTGTTCGTATCTCACACGAAGATACTCCACGTACTGTTTGAGGATAGGTCGGGCGGTCGCTTGGGGAACCTGACCGATGTCTTCGAGGTCAGGAGAGATGGTTACACGGTGTACTTGAACATCAGCTACTTCTTCACTTGTGATCCCTCTATTGAGAACTTGGCCTTCGATTCCGGAGTCGTATGGCTTGTTACTAAGGGACCTGAACCCGTGCCGATTCCGACCACTACGCCCGAACGCCTGACATTGCGTGATGGGAAAAGCAAGATTTTCTACATTGGTGTAAATGAGTTCAACTGGGATTGGGAGTACCCTCAAATAACAATTCTCTCCGATATCAGTAACTTCCAAACCCAATTTTCAGATGGACAGATATGGAAAACCGGAGCGAAGTACTATTTCTACAACGGAGGCTTCGATCTATTCGCGTTTCTATACCTCAACAAAACCGAAGTAGAAACGGAGACCATTCAAATCGAATCCTCACTGTCAGGAATGAATTTACTATAGGACCATGCGTCCAGTGGAAGGGTGCTGTTGCCGATGCGTCTTAGGAAAAGAACGGTGATAAAGATAGCATTGGCTAGTGCGCTGATCATCCTAGCCGTGGTTAGTTCGGTTTCATATCTATGGAAAATGGGTCGAATATCATTTCCTTGGGAGCGTTCAAATATCATCTCCAGTGACATAGAGATCCACTTGGGCTTCCCAGTGACTCGAGATTACGATTTGATTCGTGGTCACCACAACCTAGAAGTAGGGTTCACCATCACAGCCCTCAACGACATTCCCTTCTGGGAGCCTTATGCACCCGGCAACACGATGCGGATCGAAGCCTTGAAGAAAGCTCATGAAATGGGCATCAAGACCTTCGTGAGCATAGAGCCTTGGATACCGGAAATAACCTATCCGCAATCGATAATGGAGAAGCTGAGAGCTATCGTCGATCGCTTCATCATCGGAAGCATGCAGTACTGCGATGTCCCGAGATCATTCTACGCGAAAAAACTGCCAGCCCTGATTTCATGGTTGAAAGAAAACAAGATCGACTACTATTTGAAGAAAGAGTTGAGATCCTGCCTGAAGAGAAACCAACCGTAAAGTGCGACCGGAAGTTTGCCCCGGACCTTGGGCGCTCAAACCTCTCAAACCCCCACCGCTAGCTTGGGTGGAAAACCATGAATGTTTGAGCCGCCTTCGACTGAAGATGTGCTAAAGGAATTGGGTGCTCACATCCTAGAACTTGTAGTGAGCTTGCTTTTGGTCTTGCTGTTGACCTTTTTCAACCTTTTCATGAAATCACTTTGTGAGCTTGGTATTCCTCCAGCTCTCCGATTATGCGTCCCTGACATAGGAGAGAAGCCGAAAAGTGAGAAAGCTTTGGCTGCAAGTCTTTACAATTGCGTACTTTACATTCGCTCACTTGGGCTTCTACATTAAGAATCAAGCTTCGCCTGGCTTCTTGATTCAAGGGATTTTCTTAGTTTTCAACGCTCAAAATCCGAATTAAGTAGTAGGAAGCAATCGGATGCATGCCGGCCATATGTTGCAATTATCTTCTGAAAGGTAGGTAGAATTTATCATAAAATAAAAGGCTTGTCTGCTTCTAGCATTGAAATCAGGTGAAATCTCGAGAGGAGTATAACCTAAGCTGTCTAAAGTGGTGGCGGCTCAGGCCTCCTTCAGGCTCTTGATCCCGTTTGGTTGGCTACACAATCTTGAGGCTCATTCTTTTATTTAGAGAGACTCTGATTCAAATCTGATGCCTACGCAATTATTTTTGAGATAGAATTTCCTGATTATGATCCAGCTACACGGGGGAGCATTTACCAAAAAGTATCATGGTCAATCAGTATTAGGGGAGTTATCTCACTCGCGGTCTGTTTGAATTCCCAAGCAAACGTTGCTAGCTTATTACATTGAAGTCGCTTTGCTAGTACAACATGAAAAGCATCAGCAGTATGAATCCCCTCATGTTCGGGTTCCCCTGCTTCTGCGCTTGTACCTATTTTTCCAGGATACTTTTGCATTATCTGCAACGCTTTACTTGATACGGCCTTATACAATTCTTCTGTTCGAAACGTCGGTCCCATGTCAGCGGGACATCCTCCAACAAACTTCAAGTGCGCAATAGAGAAAACGTCTCTAACAAACTGTTGAACTAGGTTTTCCACCTCCTGCATCGATCCTATTTTTCCGTATTCTACAAACAACTCTCTTAGACTTTTGATAAATTCCATTATCGTAATGCACGAAATTACTCCTTCGAACTTGCCTCCTTGTACTTTCAGCAAGAAATCATTAGCCTTTTGATAGAAGTAGGGTCTGTACTTAGAGTAGAAATAGTAGACTAAGACATTTGCATCTATGTAGATTCTATCGCCTTTTCTAGCAATAATGTAGGGCAATAAGTCATCCACGCTTCACACGTTGCATCACTTTGTCAAGAGGCACATTTTCAGGCAGGAATTTATCAAGTAACCCAGAGTATTTTTCAACAGCGTTCTCTTCAACCTTGGGCATTGGTTCCGTAGGGAATAGCGTTTGCCAAATCATTCTACGACTTTCGCTATCATCGATTTCAAGTCTTTCTATTGGTTTGGAAATCGTTCTAACAAATCTAATTTCTGCAAACCTTCCTTCATACCATGAGAAAACATGGAATGTGCTAGAGGTGGTCGTTGCGTATTTCGGAAGGAATTGCGCTATCGTCGACCTAGCTTCCAGTTCCTCTTTCCGCTTGAACAGTGTAAGCGGAGCAAGTGCCAATCATGTTTCCTCCTAAGGTCCTAGCACTTTCCAAAATTCTGAAGCGAGGTTTTTAAGCGTTGCGTGTAAAGCTTCAATGTTGCCTTCGTCAATGTTCTTGTACAAACCATCCAGCATATCCGTGAAAGCTTTAATCATAATGTTTTGTTCATCTTCTGGCAAATCCTTGAAATGCGCGTCAGTGGTCCCAGCCGTCGCGTTCAGAACCAAAGCTGTGAATTCCAGTTCTTTGCTCCATACATCATCTGGAAAAACTTCCGCCAAAACCCCTATGCGCAGAGATAATGAACCTGCGCCATCAAAGGCTTTTCTTGCCAACTTTTCCTTCGCTTTCTTAATGCATTCAAAAATGAGTTCTTTTGCTCTCTTGTCTAAGGGCATTCTAAAACACACCAAATTAAATATGGTTAAAACTCTTCTACTAAAGCTTATTCTTTACAGTGAATGACTTGTGATTTCGAGCAAAGCATTCTTGAGACGCACTTGCTTCGCCCATCGATTAACCTTCTTTAGCGCCGTTGCTAACGCTGTCATTGGAAGGATCAGATAAACCCCGATGGATAGAAGGGCTGCAACCGTGAAGGCTACGGTTGAAGCCAGATCTAGGTTTATCGCCGTCAGGACCGTGAAGATGTCGGCTGTTAAATGCATTACTCCCACCAGAGGGATGAGCAGGATTCTGAACGCAGAGCGTAACCAATCGTTTTCAGCTATGAGGCTAGCCAGTGTCGGCGACCAAAAGTAGTAGAAAGTGTTCCAAGCCTCTACGAGCACTCTTCCTACGCCGCTCGAGCCTATCAAGTCATCTCTAACATGGCGCATGTAGACTACCTCTTGAGCTAGAGGGCTACCATAAGCGGCGGTCGCGATTATACAAGGCGTCGGGGTAGGAGTGCTAGTAGGCGTTGGAGTGAACGTCACTATCCTTATTCTAACCGAGTTGGATTGGACATCGCCTGTAAGATCTACTGTGCTGAACGAGTAGTATTTTCCAATCAGCCCAGCCAACCAACCCCTCCCGGATCCGGTCGCACCTACCACGAGGAGAAGATTCGACTCCGCGAGAAGCCTCTCGAAGTCATCTTCCTCTATCATAACCTTCTCCGAGAATTCTGAACCTCTTTCTTTGGCTTTCATTCTTCCTCAAACCTCACATCTCTGCTAACCGTTTTAAAGAAATTTATCCGATTGCGTGCTACTCGATTGATTCATTCAGTTGCCTCCACTTTCTCTCCAATGGCCGTAGTCTTTCCGCCGGGATTATCACCTCAACCTCGCTGGAAGTCCTAACTAATTCATGAAGAAAGCTGCGGAGAAGAATGAGATGTTCTCTTCATTCGCTTCTCTTCTTAAGCGTTGTTACGTTTGAGATTCTGGAGCGTCTTCAGAGGCCTATCAAAGCATTTAACGCCGTAGGAGAGTCTTCGCCGAGAATAAGCCTATTACCACTAATTTCGCCACTGGAAGCAAGTCCTATTGACAAGCACATGCCGAGACTTCATGCATGCTGAGTTCATTCGATCCACGGAACTCAGTCCAAGCGAAAGGAAAGCCTACTGGGAATGGAAACAGAGAAAAATCAAAGACTACTCCAGCTCAGGCCTGTAGCAATTAGCGCAAATTCGCTCTTGATGAGTTCGAGAGTCGGCACATAGGAATGCCCATCTCCTACAAAAGTTATCGCCTAAGCATGGAAGCCGCCAAATTCTGAGCCTCTTTGATGGCAATGAGTGGATCTTTCTTTTCAACAAATATCGCCGCGATGGGCATATCTAGCTTGTTTTTCACGGCGTTCAAGAAGTTTTCGAGATTCAAGAAGGATTGGCGAGACGTCCCATCCTCAACTACTACTAGCAAGAAGCCGTCGAGCTCTGCTGCCTGGATGTCAAACAGCCTGCCGACTACGGCAAACACAGTTTCACCAGCTAGGTTGCTTTGAACTTCGATGGCAACACGTGAGATGTTTTTGAGTTTAACTTCCTGAGAGTATTCATAGATTATGTCTATATTGTGCTTGAAGTACATTCCTCTAACTTCTTCATTCTGCTTGACTGTCACGTTAAGAGATGGATGAATCAGCTCTCCGGTCACAAAAGATTCTGTTGGATAGTAAAGCCGGGCTAGAATACGCTCGACAACATCTTTTTTGCCTGGGAGGACCCTGTAGGTTACAGTTCTGCCCTCTCTGCCGGTGCTCACCAAAGACAAGGAACGAAGCTTCTGCAACGCCCGATGAATCGTAGGCGCCTTCTTATGAAGTCTGTTGGCGATTTCACTTACACTCATTCCCCCCTCAGCTTGCACAATCAGCTTGGTGGCCTCTACCAGAAGAGGGCTCGTCTTGAAGATCGAATAAAGTTCTAACTCATCGATTTGCATACTATCTAGAGAGGTTATTTGCATTTATTAGCTTTGCTTCCAGCGCTAAACTTATATATAGCTTAGCCCAAAAGACTAAGCTAATCTGGCAGGAGATGACCACCGGAGACTGGTGAAACTCAGAATGAAGGTAACCGTTGACGCTGACATGAAGATTAAGCTACCATATTTGAAGAGGGAGATATTTGACAGGATTCGCGCCGTGACGCCCTACCGGGACGGATACTACGGAATTCCGCTACGGTCGACCAAGAGTGAGTTAGACCGCATCAGGAAGGCATACAAGGAAGAAGGCTTCGAACTCGAGCTATCGCCTGAAGCGTTCAAGGGGGCCAAGCATCTTACGCTCAGGAAGGTGGGCGGCAAAGTCCGAGTGGAGAGCGGCGTATTCATCAAAGACCTCCTACCTGACAACGTGTTAAAAACGTTCTGCCGCTGGGATCCCGCCTGGAGGCATTGGTTCCTCCGTCAAACAGGCGCGGTGACGATAGCGAAAGAGGCGTTTGAGAAGGCGGGAGTCAAAGTTACCTTGGAAGGACTCGAACCTGAAAACACCAGCCTACCGAAGATTCAACCACCCAGTCAGGTGAACGTGACGCTTTACCCATTCCAGCAGAAGGGCGTCCGCTTCATCCTGCGCAAGAAAGGCCGCGCGGGACTCTTCGACGACGTAGGCTTAGGAAAGACTATCCAAGCAACTCAAGCCGTACTGGAGCTCGCGAAGCACCACAGAGCCAAACGCGTGCTCGTTCTCGCCCCAAGCTCACTACTGTATCAATGGGATTCAGAGCTACGGGGGAAATTCAACTTGGAGGCCACCATCGTCACATCAAAGCTGAGTCAGGAAGAAAGAGTTAAGGCCTACGAGAATCCGCTGGTCCTCGTCAACTACGAACTCTTCCGACGTGATCTGGACGTCGTCCTCACTAAGCAATTCGACACTCTGATCCTAGACGAGGTTACCCGTGCAAAGAACTATTACACGCAACTCAGTGACGCCGTGAAGGCGATCATAGCTGACAACGTCATCGCTTTGACGGGCACACCTATTGAAAACCGTCTCAGCGAGTTGTACAACATAGTCAACATCGTCAAACCTGGCTTCTTCGGCCGATGGAGTGACTTCGTGGAAGCCTATGGTGAGAAAGACGGGTGGGGCAACGTCTTTCTGGGAAGGGAAAAAGTGAAGGCGTTGCGGGCGAAGCTGAGGGAAGTGTCGATAAGACGGACGAAGAAACAGGTTCTGCCCCAGCTACCCGAATTGGCTATGGAGTGGGTCACCGTTACCCTGTCGCCAAATCAGAAAAAACTCTATGAATATATCGAAGCAGAGTATGTGCGTGAGTTGAAGAAGTCTCGAAAAATCACTCCAGAGGACATAGCAAATTCTATCATCGGTAGCTACGACGAAGCAGTAAAGAACCTTGATGTCGAGGAATTCATGAGCAAGCTCGAGAAACTCAACATTGAGTCATTCCAGGATTCCGTCACAAACCAACCTCCTATTGGCGAAAGAATCATCAAGAATCCCTTCCAGCGCCTAACGAAGCTAACTCTTCTACGCGAGATTTGCGCCGATGTGTCGATGTTGCGAAACTACGTCACAGACGTAAATTCGAGGAAAGACAAGCAGGCGGATGTGATGAGACGCGATCCGTTCTTCACGACACTTAGAAAGCTCGTCCAAGAGATGGAGTGGGAGAACCCGAAGCTGGATGAGTTACTCGAAATACTCGACGCAATCAAGGAAAACCACAAAGCTGTCGTGTTCACACAGTTCGCGCAAATCGTCAGCGTCATCTCCAACGCCCTAACCGCCAAGAAAATACGTTATGTGGCCGTGACGGGCGAGGGTATGCGCGCGGAGGAGAAGAACCGTGCCATACAACGCTTCCTTAGCGACGAGAACGTCAGAGTGCTTGTGACGACGGACACAATGCAGTACGGTATGAACTTACAGTCAGCTACCAATGTGGTGATGAACTACGACTTACCATGGACCGTAGCAAAACTCTATCAAAGAATTGGAAGGGTGGTGAGAATCGGTCAATCAGCCCACAAAGTGGTGGCGATCAACCTCATGGTCCAAGATACAGTGGAGGAGCACATCAGGGATATCGTGGAGAAAAAGGCAGAGCTGTTTAAAGATGTGACGGGTACGAATCTGATGGAAGAAGCCAGAATGAGCGCGAGCGCACACCTTTTCCTGCGAAATTTAGAAAGCGAAAGTTTAGATGGCACCTGTAGAACCTTTGGAGCAGGTCTTTCTTTGAATGGGCGATTGCCGAAGACTTGATGATTAGGAAGACTTGTGCATGGGCAGATTGCGAAGGAGGTCCATGAGGCTAAGGAAGACTACTCGGCTGCGATGTGCTCGACTTGGACATTGGCTGAGCTATTAGAGGGAAAGGGGATACTATGTCTCCGTGCCAGGTACGATCGCGATTGTCTAATAGTAACGTCAATAACACTATCCATGCTCTTTCAAGATTCACAGCAAGATAGTCAGCCCCTGACTATGTTCTCGAACCTATTGACTCAGACGTTGACCCATACAGAAGAAAGACCAAAGAACTGTGGCGTATTCTGGTAGGCGAGAAGCGAATACAAGCAGCAAACAGAAAAATGTTTCTCAAACATAAAGTCATGCAGTCGATTGAGATACTTGAAACAGCGAAGAAGTTATTCGATAGTAACTTGGCAGTTGCCTTTAGCGGTGGCAAGGATAGTTTAACAGTCCTTCACCTTAGCTTACAAGTTAACCCTGAGATGCCGGTTGTTTTCAATAATACTACGGTCGATTTCCCTGAAACAATTCTATTCGTCAGAAAGTTAGCTGATGAATGGCATTTGAATCTGCATGTAACAAAGCCGAAGAAAGGTTTTTCCCTATGGTGAAGGAGCGGGGATGGGCCGGGCATGAAGACCGTTGGTGCTGCAGGCCATATAAGGATGAGCCGGCTTTTGAATTTCTAGTAGCAAATGACATAAAAGCCGAGATTACAGGAACAACGCGCACAGAGTCCATCTATCGTCGAAGCCTTGCACCGTTCAAAATGCCGAAAAAGGAACTCTACATTATGCGGATTAATCCTATCTACGATTGGAATGAGTGGAAAGTATGGGCTTATATTCGCCAAGAAACCCTGCCATATAACCCACTATATGACTTGGGTTACAGAAGAATTGGTTGTTGATGCTGCCCAGTCAACGGATGGACCCACTATCGAAGACTGAAAAAGACACACCCTCGCATATGCGAATGAGGAAGATGTTCTTATTCTCGGCTACAGTGCTGGAGATCATTTTGACATCAACCCGGTGCTGTCAAGGTTAAACTCTAGGAAGAGAATCTTCTACGTAGATCATAAGCCAGGCCTACGAAGAATCACACAACTGCCAAAAGCCTTTAGCAGATTTCAGGGTTGCAGCATCTGTTGTCACACTGGCGAAGTTCTGCATTGTTTTCAAAGAGAACTCGATGAGAACTTGATAAAGCTATGCAATCAAAGCGTGTCGGAAATCGCGCAACAGTCATTCCCGGCAAAGAACTGGAAATCGGTGATAGATGAATGGACCAACAGATTTACCCTGCCAATGAGGTTCTTTGTTGTCGCTACAATTCTTTATGCTTTACAGCAGATTGATGAATCGCGTGAACTTGATACGGCCGCAAGAAAGGATTGTCATGAGAAAACAATATTCTACCAATACAAGCACCATCGTAAGTTATGTCGCCAAAAGATATGATATCCTTTGTTTGTAGCTTCGGTCTACGCAGGCGAGAAAAGTGACAATATTTGGCGCGGACCGTCAAGTTCAGCTATCCATTTGTTTAGCAGTCTCAAACCGAGAAGAGGATTCTTGGGGTTCCCATGACAGAACAAAGCGATATCGATGCCAGGCGCCGGAAACTCGTGGTCATCTATCTTCTCGACGTGGGCATAGCATGCTTTAGCTGAAACTTCTTTGCCGTCTGCAAGAATGAGAGGTGTATCATAAAGAGGCACTCCTAGTTGTGAGATGGCCAATTGGTAGTGGCTAGGCATGAATATGTCTGCATAGAATCCTGTGTCTACCTTGCAGTTCTCGGTGAATACCTCTCGTCTGCCGGTATCCTGCCTAGTGACGACAATTCTCACTTCAAGAAAAGGATAAGGTCCACCGCGCTGAACAAACGGGATCCGGCTCATCTACAGCCATCCAGCAACCGCTGTTGAGCCAACCTTATGCAAGAAAATCTGGTCTGACGGATAAGTGATTTCTCGAAGTTTCTTCAGCAACTCAATGTCAGTTTCAGCTGAGGCAACTATCTGTCCATCATACGTTATCGCAACATATTTATTCATGAAATTTTTTGTTAGGAGATCGCTTAATCTTTTGCAGATGTCTTTTTGAACTTTGAGCTTTCTTTCCTCGGAAAGTTTCATACCACCAGCCTCAATCATCATCTTCAGCTCTTCAAATTCATTTTCGATATTTGTGAGCCTCTGATCGAATTGCTCTATCCTCCGGTATACATCATCCAGCCGAGCAACCACAAGTCGGTCTATGACTTCCTGCAAGTCCATTTGGATTGTAGTCCCAGTGAAGACCTGAAAGCCGACAGTTGCAGTCGAATCTTTATGTCTTTCAATGCGTGTCCCACTTATCACTCCACTCATCAGGACTTTGCCTCCCGAAATAGAGCCTTTATCTTCCCTATTTTTTCCTCTATATTCTTAAGATAATCTTGCATCGCTTCATATGTCTCAGTTCTTTTTGTAATTCTGAGCAACACCCGATTTCGTGGGCTGTTGACCTCCGGCTCAAATTCAACATGGGTCCAAATGTCGTTCTGAGCAGTATCCGGATGGCTAAAGCTAATCGTGTATGGTTTCATCTCAACTCCAAATATTGAACTTAGCTTAGTGAAAACTCCCATGCCTATGTTGGTTCTGATCTTTTCCACAGCTCCCTCTACCTCTATGGGCTGTAGAGGACAATGAAACTCACAGTATCTCACTATCTTAGAAAACTCATAATGGTATTTTCCATAAATATCAGAAACAGCTTTGCATGCTTCTTTGAGTTCACTTACTGGCCCAATTATTCTCAAAAGGTATCGGTCGTCTTCATATTCTAGTCGGGTATCACCCTTTTTTCCGATTGGAGTGACTGAAGGGCCAAGGGCAACACCAGGGGCAACTTGTATTGGACCACGTCTTTCTGGTTCCTTTTCAAACCCCTCGGATTCAACTATCTTCCTCTGAATGGCCGGATTGAAACCTAGCTTGAAGAAGACAGCCACAGAGGCCGTCAATTCGTCAGCCAGAGACATAAAGCATCCATCTCCAAATATCTTTGCAATTTATACCTACGAGACAGGATATTTAAGGATACCAAGAGACGCACAAGTTCCTGCGAGAGTCCGAATTAAGGACTATCCTACTGCCAAAGTCTATGTCTGAAACCTTCAATCTTGCAACCTCGTCTGTCCTCAAACAAGCAGGCACCGGTAGCGTCAGTTCTCCTGGAGAAGCATTAATTCTTGGAGAGTGGTCGCGGTATGGATAGTGAAACGGTTATTCAATGTCCCTCATGCGGCGCAAAGATTAGGGTTACGCTCACAACGCTAGTTCCTCAAGAGTCAGCTACAGCTTCGCCGAAGCTAGTCGCAGCCGAGCCCCCGAGACTTCAGAGAGAGCGCTGTCTAGGCCGCTGGTTAGGGTTATGTATATAGTTCTCGTCTAGTACGATCGAATGGACGAGCTTCTCAGCTCGCTCTATGCATTTGCAGCATTCATTCGTCAAGAATCTTCTCTTAGCTGGGCCGTAGACGCATACCTCACAATCCTTGCCTAGCCTTCTCAGAAGATCGTCTAGAACATAGACCCTGACTTCGCCTAGGCCAAACATAAGCTTCAACTGTACAGGCGCTAACTTCAATCAAAGAGATCGCTGAAAGTGTCATCTTGGTATCTAGGCGCTGGGAGATGAAAGCGAACCCCTCTTGTAAAGAACTGTTCCGATAGAGGCGCAGCTCCCGAGAATACGGTTCAACAACTCTCGATCATTTCGTCGCTAGGAACATTTTCATGAAAACCTAGAACCAAAACTGCTTGATGAACACCATTCTTCAAGTGTAGAAGCGCTTGTCCAAGCCCCTTGTAAAAAGCATCCCATCCTAGTCCTTTGCTCCGTTTATCAAATTTCATAAGCTTCAATTCATTAATACACAAACCAGCGCCTTCAGAGATTCAATAGTTAGGTATATCCCCGAGGATAAACTCGTTACTGTGGACCCTTTACAGGCAGAGTAGGACGCACAACTCTGATCTCTTGAGGGTCAAGAATTGTAAAATTGAAAACTGTTTGAGCCTTTAGCTCCATGTTTTCAGATTCAATTTGGCTTTCATAGAGCTCAATTTGAAGTCTGTCTTTCACTTTTGGTTTGACCACGAATCGACAGGATGACCTTTTGGCAACTATAAATTCTTTGAAATCCACATATTTGTTTGACCAGAAGATCTTGAGTCTTGAGTTCCTCACGAGAAGACTTTCGTCTTGAACGAGTATCCGCCCTTCTTCTCTTGCCCAGTTGACATGCATCGTAACAAAATATTCTATTGGCGAAAACATAACTAAGTTAGAGTCTCGCTCTTTAGATGAGATAAGCTGTTGAATTATTTCTCTTAAAGTCTTGTAGGTGACCTTTTCCACGCTAACACGATTCACCTTGGGACTCGTCAAAATCTGCTGTACTATGTGCCTTTTTTCTCCGAAAGCTATTCCTCGACCAATGTCACCAAAAGCAATATCTGGGTAAACGGAAGGATCCGTGAACCATTCCTTAGGGATATATATCCATCGGCCGAACTTGAGGAACTCCAGATCTCTGTGGTTTTCTTCGACATAGTCTATAGCGTCAACTGCTTCTTCGACTATGCTGGCTTGGAAGTAATCTTCTAATAGTGATTTCTTGCAGCGGTTCATCTTATTAACGTCCAATTGCACAGACTTCATTTGTATCACCTTCTTTGCAAAAACTTCTGATACTCCCTAAAGAGAGGCAAGCCAGTAGGATACCTCAAGCTCAAATCTTCCGATTGTTCTCGTTCCCAATCGATTCTCCTGTAGATGCCTAAAAGAAGTTGAGGAAAAGCCGACTCTGGATAAGCTGGCTCAAAGCGATAAGGAACCCATCTCTTCCTGATTTCTTTCGGAACTCGGCAATTGTTTCTAACGAAAGCAATAATCGGTAAGTTGTTTTGAACCGCTTTGATAATCTCCGATCTAGCAGGCCGTGATCTGTGTATTCCGGAATCGCATATCGGAATCATCAAGTGGCTTGACAAAAGCTTCTCTTCGATATATTGTTTATAATCAGCGCCTGGTCGTGAACGATCAAGCCATGAGCTTAGCATCCTACGCCAACCGCCTGAACATCAGCCTCATGAAGGCTGCGGACTTCAACGAGAAGCTAAGGGAACACAGTTGTAAGCCCAACGTGACTATACAGAGAATCTGCAACGCCTCTAGGAATGAGATGGAGGTTCGGGAGACGCTTGAGGCCATATGGCGCAAACCTGATGAAGTGGAGAAGATCCTGACGGACGTCGTCGAAAGAAACGAATCGCTCTACCACTTTGAGAGAATGCTGGAGGAACCTTCTCACAGTCTAGAAAAACCTACAGTAGCTTCGCTATCAGAGGCTTGATGTGAAGGGAGAGTATTCCCTTGGAGAGATGGCGAGGATTCTGACGGGTGCTGGATATCTGGTTCATGCTCCGGTCTGATAAAGACAAACCCTTCACATGGCAACAAAAATCTGGTCCAGCTCTTCATGCTTGAGCTTTTGAAGCTCTTTTCTTCCTCTATATGATCTACCTAGTCGATTCTTTGCCGTGAGAGGATCCTCCTATACGCTAGGCCCGGGATCGAATCGCTGGCATCACGCAAACGCTATGCGTCTACAGTGTTTAATTCAAAAGCAGGTTTAGAACAGTATTGAGTGTATGCGAAACCCTAGTGCTTGACGTGATATCTGAATGACTCAGTCTAACAATCACGAGTTCTCAGAGACTCTTTCGATAAGGATGACGAAGCGAGACAAAGAGCTACTGGAGAAGATATGCAGAGCTAGGGGCGAGGACCCAAGCGGGTTCGTAAGGAGGGCCGTCAGAAAAGAATTCGCAATCCTATGTTACTTGCCCGAAGAAGAGAAGAAAGCTCTTGGACTCTAGTTGAATTCTCTAGATGTCCGCGATTCTCTTTTATCTCTCAGAAAAGTACATTTTGATGGGAAAGCTATCCTGCGTCCTTCATGCAGAACTGGAGGGTTAATCAAAAGACTATCATATCGGAGAAAGAGAACAAATGTTCCAGATAACCGTGTGGAATTCTGTATACATAGACAATGATTTACGTAGAGCGGTCGAGCGAAAGATTTCGACAAAGCTAGAAGGTTTGAGCGGGTGTTGAACATCTACAGAGTTTTAGCCAAGCCTGATGCAAGGCGTTTGCTGGAAGCGCTCGATAGGGAACCTTTTCTAGGCCTAACTCAAATCATAGAGCTACTCAAGGAAGAACAAGAAATAGTAGAAACGCAAGTTGAAGAATTGGGAACTCTCGGTCTTATTTCCAGATCAATGCATGCGTCGACATATCACTTGACTTCGCGAGGGAAGATATGTCTAATTCTCTGTGAGATGATTGAAGGGGGGTCGCTTCAAGAGGGCATAGGAAAACTATCGCCCTATGTGCCAAAGGAATTCGAGTTGCTAACAGAAAATGTTACTGATAGCTTTCTTTCTATGATTCATAGAGGGCGAATTTTTCAGAATATTTACTTATGCTCTCCTTGGATTCAAATCATGGGTCGAAAACGCGAGCTTCTCAAGAAAGTGATCGGGGACTCGAAAAGATCCCTAGCACAGAGGGCGAATATTCTTATCATATCAAGACCACCTGACCTGAAAACCAAGTTTGGGAGAAAAATTAATGAAAGTTTGCGATGGTTAGAGAAGTTGGGGAGTGATATTTCCTTAGTTAAAAGACTGCACACAAAACTATACATCGCTGAACCAGGCCCACATGGAGGCCCATTTTTCGCCATATTTGGCTCCGAGAACTTAACTGGCGCTCACAATATAGAATTAGGCGTAAGTGTGCTCAACAATCCCAGTATTTTGAATAAGCTTATAGCTTATTTCTTCGATATCTTCAACACGGGCAGACTTTACAAAAAAGTCGAAAGTAGTTGATTTGTATACACTTTGAACTAGAGGATTAGTTATGGAAATCAAAGAAAGATTTGGTCTTAAAAGAAATAACGTTCTGCTAGATCCCATTGGAGATTCAGAATTCTACGCTCCCCGTGCAGACATCGACGTTAATCGATTGGTGGAAAACCTTCGAATCGATCTTGAGGCAGGTATCACCCCTAAGATGGTTTTCTGGGGCCCTTATGGCGGGGGTAAAACACACACATTGGGCAAAGTGCAAAGATCTCTAGAGAAATTAGCTCCAGTCCACTGCATCTACATTCGCTGCCCAACTTTATCAGCAAGATCTACGTTCGCCGAATTCTATGAAACTACTTTCAGCGAGGGCCTTGGCGAGGATTTCACCATTAATCTGCTGTGGGAACTTTGCGATCAACTCATCAAGAAATATGGATTAAGAGACAAAAGAGTTGACTCGGAAATGCGTTCTATACTAGGAGATGAAGAGCTCGCTAAGGCGACCTCGCATCTATCGGATAGAAGCTTCGATAAGGCCGAGTTGTGGAGATGGATTTCTGGTATTAAAATGAGTCCAAATGAACTTAGAAAACTCGGTGTGGCTAGGAGCCTTCACGAAGTCCAGCCTTTAAGATTGGCAAAGTCCATAGAAACAATAGGGCGTCTACTTCGACACCTAAATGGAAAGACCCTGGTTCTGGCTTACGACGAGATGGACAGAATCAAGGACTTACATCCAGATTCAGCCCTTACATTCAGAACGGCTTTTACTCACTTAATGGATCCTGGACAATCACATGTATCAGTTTTCTATGCTTTTTCTGCTGCCACGACCAAAGACATACCAGAATTAATGAAGGGCCCCGTAATCGACAGAGTAGGCGGAGAGAAATCTGACGCTGTAATAGAAATCCCCACATTAGATCCTAAACACGTAGAAGATTTCATCGCTGGTGTTCTGAATTATTTGCGGGATCCAAGCGCGGATATAGATCAAATGTTGAAAAGAGCTCAGAAAGAAACTAGAGAGAAGCTTACAAAGCCGCTATATCCATTCACGAAAGAGGCATTAAGTCAAATGAAGGGCAAAATAGCCGTATTGACGCCTCGGAGCATCATGTTTCAGTTAACCAGGGCAATGTCCAGAGCCAATATACAAAACAAGAATGCAGTGACTACTGATTTCATAAGATGACGAAAATGGCCTTCCAGATTTCTTATAAAGCCATTAGATTCAAGCCAGGATATGAAGTAAAAGAAGACATAGTCATTCCTACATTTAATCGCGGAAAAGATTGGCTGTTAGGCGCTCTCGAGGAAGAGCAAGAAGTAGTTCGAGGAGCTATCTTTGTTGCCAAACCAGTTGAATTTGGGAATATGGATAAGAATGTGTGGCTGGACACTCAAGGAGCACATGTACTCTATATCATGGGTAAGAGAAGAAGTGGCAAGAGCTATACGCTAGGTGTTCTGGCCGAAGGTTTGGCTTTGAGTGAAAGGAAACAAGCGATCCTGATTTTTGACACAATGAACGTATTTTGGACTTTAGAACATCCAGTAGATTCTTTTAAGGATGTTGAGGAAGCTCGGAACCTATATGAGTGGGGTATTGAAAAATTCAAAGAAAAGCTCAATGTGAAGTGTTATTACATCAGGGGAGTAGAGGGATATTACCCACCTCAATATTACAGGCTTACATTGAAAGCTTCGGAGCTGGAGGGAGAAGATTGGGCATCGCTTTTTGGCAAGGATGTGTTTAGTGACCCGATAGGGCAGCTCCTGGCTGAGCTTGTTGAAAGTGTCAGTAGCGAAGGATACCAATCAGGCAAAGAAAAGATCCCGCCTAATCCTGAATACAATATTGACGATATGCTTTTTTGCTTGGAGAAAAACCCGAGTATACTACGTTATGAAAGCAAAACCATAGAGGCAGTGCGAAGGTATTTAAAAGCCATAAAGAGAATCGGCATTTTCTCTGATAAGGGTATTAATATACATGAGATCTTTGCACCGGGGCAAGTAAGCGTCCTGCTTCTGAGAGATCTAGATCCTCTGATACGCGGACTCGTTGTTGGAATAATCGTGAAGAAGATTATGCACTTTCGAGCGATAGGTAGCGACTATGAAAAGAGAGAAGCACTAGCACGACAAATGAAAGGGCTCCCAAACCAAGAAAGGGAGAAAAAATTGGAACAGATAAAGAAAACATTAGGGAAGGGGCTACCAAGAGGATGGATTCTCATAGACGAGGCCCAAAACTACATACCCAATGTAGGGATAATTGCTTCAAAGAATCCATTGATCAAATACATAAACGAGGGACGAAACATCGGTCTATCGATAGCTGCTGCAACTCAACGTCCGTCAGGCTTAGACTCCTCTATTGTAAGAAATGCTAGTGTTCTAGCAATACATTCGATGAGTATGGGAGAAGATATAGTTGAAGCTAAGAACATGTTGAATTCCTATCCCATAGAGGAGTTCGATTGTGATGGAAAGAAAGTTGACAAGCAGGTCTTCGATCGTCTGATAAGGAGCCTGAAAAAAGGATACGCCGTATTCTCTGATGAAATGGCCAACAGAATCTTTGTCGCAAAGATCAGGCCACGGTTAACGATGCACGGAGGAGGTGAGGTTTGGTAGATCTAAGGTTCATGAGGACTACTCATTATCAAGTCGGTCATCCTATCTATTTTGGCTTTTTAATTCGTTTATGTACTTCACCAGTCGAAAGTAAGACCACGGAAAAAGTACTCCACTGTGTTCATGAAATTCTTAACGATCACAGGTACAGATGCTCCGAAGAAGCTGCAAAATTTCTCGTTAGAATGGCGCAACAGATGCGGTTCCTAGAATCAAACAACATTTGGACATGGAAAGCATTTGTAGTCAACTATTTTGAGGAAGCCGAGGACGTAACTCGATGCTTTGAAAGAACAAATATTTCTTCCATGGTAAAAAGAATAATCTACTTGAAGTACTATCTGGAGTCGGACGGCGCCTTTTTGGTGCACTTCGCCCGAAAAGTGTTAGAGGAAGGCGGATTATCTAAGTATGCGCTACGCTACACAAACAAAGCTGTGGATCTTGTCTTTCAAAACGTCTTGAATGAATACTTGGCCATCGAGACCGACTTCAGGAAAAAAGTCGAGTTAAAAAATTTCTTGGAGTTGGTCCGTGAAAGAGGATATAGATCTAAAGTCCGCATTCACAAAGCTTTTCCTCATTTAGATCCTTTGGTGGATTTGGGTATTCTAGATTATGATGTCGCAAAGCGGAAGTATATGCCTAGAATCAGCGGTCGAAATATGACTGAGAGATTCCTTCAAGAATTTCCGAATCTATCGTCTTTGGAAAAAATCTTTCTTCTTGAAGAGGGCGCCAAAAAAGCAAACTCTGGTTATTACGAAAAAGTTGCCGAACTATATAATGTACCTTATCGCAAGTTCTCGCGAAAAGATACGAACACTATTTCGCATGAAATAGTAGGAACCTATTCAAAATTGAAGGACGAGGTCACAGGCTTAGCTGCGATCAAGAGTATAAAGGACATAGTCTGCACCCTTGGGTTAGTCAATCATGGGATTCTATGCGAGTGGTCAGATATTGATGAGGTACTTGAACAATTGGGATCTAGAAAAGGCGTGAACTTGCGTTTTCATGTAGATCGCACTGGAGACATAGCGTACATAGTGCTTTCTGAATAATGAGGTGATAATGAATTGATGAACGAGATAAAGTATCCTCATCTTTACTTGAAAGAATGGCCATTTCAAACAGTCCCAAGCCCAACTTTTTACGAGATTTGGGCGGGAAGAAACGAGATAAAAAAAACATTAACTGAAATGTTCAAACGAGTACAACAAAGGGGGCCTTCTACGATATACCTGTTATGGGGCTATTTTGGAGCAGGCAAAACGCATAGTCTCAGATATTTTCAATGGAAATTGAGTAACGATAAGGAGTATCCGACGTTTGTTGGATATCATGAATTTCCAGCTTCAGCTAGGAAATTTATAGAGCTTTATCAAAGCTTCATCGCGAAGATAAATTTTCGAGAGATAGAGAACGTAGCTAAATTAGTTTACGGACATTTTCAGCAGGAGTACGGAAGTAGTGCTATTGAATCGTTTGATGAGAAGATATCGTGCTACAATGATGATTTCACGAACGCCATAATTGCGCTTGTGAATGGTAAAGAAAAGGCGACGGTTCATAGATGGATGAGAGCAGAAAAGGTATACCTCCCAGATTTAAGAAAAGTAAACATTAGGAAAAGAATAGAGAACGATGAAGATGTGTGCAAGTTGTTCAGTAGTCTACTTCGTCTTCTAACATATAGATGCACAGAGTTGTCCGTATTCAAATGTGTTATATGGATGGTGGACGACTTCCAAAAAATAGAAGACCTAAAAGAAGATTATAAGAAAGCTATTAGAGATGGTTTAAATTCCTTATTCAATAGTTGTCCGGAACGATTTTGTTTGGTTCTCTCATTCACATCGCGGAGTGTCAGTGCAATTAAAGGGCTCCTTTCAGAGGCTTTGATAGAACGGTTACCTCTAGCTCCCTATGTCACCATCGGGCCGATGGAGAAAGAAGAAGCCAAAGACTTTATAGTGGACTTACTGAAGCAGTTCAGATCTGAGAACGCTCCTGATGATCACTTTCCGTTTTCCCCAGAATCGGTCGATGATATCGTAGATTTTGCATATAAGAGGGACACACTACTCCCGAGGAATCTTATGCGGGCGTTTGATGTTGTTTTGGATAAGGCTGAAGGATTGATTAAAGGAGGACAATTGACTCGAGTTGATTCTAATTTTGCATTGGAAACGCTTGCAAAAACTGAGATTCTGTAGTCGCATTTTCAGATGAAAGGTAAAGATGATAGCAGACTAAGCCAGTAATAGTAAGTCGATGACTGGGGACCAATAGATTTTTTCGCTTCGAGGAAAAGCATACATCTTCTCCTTAATTCGATAGATTCCACTAACTTTACTCCATGCACTCTGAATGGTTGATGGAGTTTTTCTTTCATAGAAATTGGTTAAATCGGAAGAGGATACGTCAATATAGCAAATATGATTATATGGGTATCTTGCTAAAGTGGTAACGCATTTGACAGAATGAATGAAAAAGAGATTATACAGTAGCTTTCTCAGTTCGATTTCTTCCATTCTGGTTACGATCCTTCTACCGTTCTCTAGTAGAATACTTCTGGCATCGATGAAACCTCTTATGAAACTGTGTAATGCAGGATAATTAGACCTCAAAACTTGTGATATAACCGTTTCCAATGGGGGATAATTTTGGACTAAGTCTACTATACGTGACCTAAATTCCACATAACTCCAATAGTGATCTTCTCTAATAGAAGTTACATTAAAATCATCAATAATTTCTCTTAGTCTCTCTATCGTCCATTTGACGCCTCCAGTGGGCACTTTAATAATCGCAGCACCAGCCGCCCATACAGCTGGAACCACGGTACGTTGCGACAAGATTCCTAATAGGTAACTATCGGGGATAGTTAGGACTACTATACCGTATCCCTTTATGCGGATTTTATGTACGAAATCTGAAGTCTTTTCTAGTTCCTTGGAGATATATTCCGGATTTGAAAAAAATTCTAGCTTGTCGTCCTCCTTTATTTCTTCTGCTCGCAGAATTCCTTGTCGACCACATAACTCACACGTTGGGGCGACTATGATTTCGCCCCTATCTAGTATTATATGTATCAGGAGTTCTTCTTTGCCCTTCAGTAGAGGGGGCGAGGCCAGTTCTAACCAAAGAGGGGATCCTTCTCTGTCAATACCAAGAATTTGGCATCCACTCTCCACTTCATTAACTCTTCTTAATCCTTCTTTCGTCCAGACCAGGTTATTACCTATAAGAAACATTTCTGCAATGAATATTCTCGATTCTTAGTGTTATACATTTTTTGGATCAAAGAAAGGTGTAATTTCGCATAGCCAGTACAACTTCTCACTATACAAGATAAGACAAAGAGTATTGAAAATAGGAAAATATGACTCCCATGCGAGGAATGCTTGGACCAATTAGAAATGAGGAACATAGAACTAGGATCCTAGCTGGACACTGGCTATCGGCATGGTTCCGAAGTCATTGTCTTGGCATGCAAGAATATCAGAGCTACATAGAGTCCTCAATGCATCTTTAGACTTTTTTTCAAGCATATGGCGACTTACTGTTTCTTCACAGCTATCTTCTTTCACCGGCCGTCGTATGCTCATCTAGTTCATATCCACACTTGCTGCACTTAGACTTGGGCGGGACATACGACCCACATCTAGGACAGAACCTAATCCGCGTAAGAGATTTAACCAACTTTTCCTCTTTCCTACCGTATGTCATTGCAGCGTACTTCTCAGTGAGCTCCTTAGCTCTACGAGCTCCTGAAACGCTCATTGTCAATAGTCACTTCCCTTATACGCCACATTCAAGAAAGAACTTATTCCAATCATCAAACTGATAGCTCAGCCTACTATATGGAACGAAATACTTGTCTTGCTCGACTTCTCCTAGGAAGGCAAGTTCTTCTCCCTTCTTCACAACGTTGAAATCCGATGTTCGGAAGAATCCGCATATGAAGGCCTTGGCCGAAAATCCACTTCGGAAAGCCTCTTTTTCTATGTAGTCCAGCAGCTCAGACAAAGCGGAATCTTCCTTGACATCGACTCTTTGTCTTATGTACTCTAGCAGTTTTCGTAAACTACTTATGTGAGCTAATATTTTCATAAAGAAATCCTTGGCAACAGAAACCTTTACGGAAACCCCATAGTCAGCTGTCGGGGGCGCATCAGCCCAAATGCTCTCTAATGTGTCAGTTGATCTTATACTCACTTTCCTCTTGGAGGAGACTATATCTGATTGAAATGCCTGCAATTCCTTACCGATCCGCCAATCCAAAACTATGTCTCTTCTGAACTTCTCGTAAGCAAACTGCTTGAAGGCAACCTCTCCAATTCGTCCGATGAAATGGTCTGAAAAAATCTGCTGAAAATCTCTCCCCTTTGTTCTGCGAACCAACTCAGTTATTGTAGCCCTCGTTTCACCTGCAAACATCTTATAGGGCATAGCAAGCGAAAATGCCAAAAGTCTAAGTAGTTCTTCTTGGTCCAAGGTTACTATCACGGTGTTCGGAACAAGTCGGTTCTGAATCCATTCCTTGACTCTGTTAATATCCATTATGTATCTTGACCTTGCTTTGGTTCTCACCTGCCCTAGAATCTCAGAACCGCCAGATATGAGAGCCAGTCTAATCTCTGAGATGATGTGCCTCAAGATTTCATCTTGATCGTAAGGACCGAGTACCGATTGCAGTTGCTTGAGATACGGTCCAACCTTCGCTGTTGTTTTCTTTCTAGAGCGTAATTCCGTCTTAGTAAAGACAATCTGTTGCCGAACGCTGATACCTAGTCTCTCTTCCAATTCAATTCTCCTCTTTCGTACCTTGACATCTTGCCCTAGTTTTTCGGGCCGGTGCTCTACTGTTTCCTAAGCACCAATAGGCGTTCTGACACAATACCGTTCGGAGAAGGGTTTTGCCTGCCTTTGAAAAGCCTTCTACCCTTTATTTTGTCAACTAGGAGCCTTTCACAAGTATATCCTATCGATTCAAAGTGTTCTCTGAATATTTGGTGAAATGGAAACTCCACTCCCGAAAAGGTTGCATTCCCGACAAAGATGGCCGCGACTCCACTTGGTTCCAGCTTGGCCATGACCTTCTCTAGCACCGCTAAAACGGACCTAAAGTATGTATCGCAATATTGAACAACATGGGGCTTTATTTTCGCGAAAGCAGCCCTAAACGCTTCAGAGTCTATTTTGATTCTTGGCGGATTACGATTGTAAGGTATCTCGCTGTTTATGAGTTCAGTTATTTGCCTGTCAGAGTAGCCGAGCCAAGCAAGTTCCAACTTGACGCTTCTGATGTATTCGTGAGCGATGCCATACGGGGGTGAAGTGATAAGAAGACGATATTGCCTATGGTCGAATTGATGTTTGAGAAGGTCAACGCCTCCTTTTACTATCGACTCTCCGCCTTCGTAGTATTTCTTGAACGACACCGATGATTCGTAGACTTCCTTCAGAGCGGCTGAGAAGAAATCCTTAATTGCAGTTTGGTACTCGGTTGCTAAGATGCGTTTTACTTCGAGTACTTTGCTTTTAGACTTGAAAAGCTTTGGTACTGTGTCGTCGGCGTATGAGAATCGTTTTGTAGTCTTTAGTAAGGCGATCAATACAAGCGGATGCGGGTTTTTATAATAGCCGCCCCACATCCTACCTAGGATGGCTAAAAATTCCTTGGGATGCCAATACCTTATCCTCGTCCAGCGAGGCGTATAGGACTTTTGACTTTCAATAATCCTTTTGCCAATCGATAGTATTTCTTCCCAAGAACTATCTCGAAAGGTCTTGGCCGCCACCAAGTGTTCCAGCATAGGATTAAGGTCAAGATTCACCGAGTTTCTATTGGTGATTTGAGCTTCTACGCAGACCGTGCCAGATCCCGCGAACGGGTCGATAATCCAATCTCCAGGCGAAGTGTACTTTTCTATGGCCCACCTGACGACTTGGGGAATGAATTTGGCAGGATAGTAATACATTCCATGTGAGGCGTAAGTTGTGGAAGGAATTTCCGAGACTAAATCCCTGAAGGATACAGGTTCCTCCTTAGGACTTCCAGAAAGTTCTTCGAACTCTTCAAATCTGGTTTGCACCATCGTTAATCTATCTTCCTGAATTGTTCTGTTATCGAGGAACATTCTCCCTGTATCTTCTGGTGGATCATTTTCAACAGAATTAGGTCTCTGATATAAATGAGCTGGTCTGCTGGCGAGCTTACTGGAAGGGTGTCCTCTGTCCATTTTGGCAGTAGCTTTACCGCATATGTCTTGCTCGCTTCAAGATATTGACGCAAATCTTCGCGAGTAAAGACAATATTGTCCGATTTCAATTTCTCTTCCATGATTTGAAAATTTGATTTGCTGTCTATGGTTAGACGTTCAAGCTCTAGAGAAGAAATAGCGTAGGACAACCAAAGGTCGTCCCAACTGCTCACAAACTGTATGGTCCTTTCAAAAACATTTTTCACCTGAGGATTCTTGGCGAATTGAAGGAGAATATCTGCAAACTGCTTGGCTCCATATGCTAGTTGGAGCTTAATCTTTTCGTGAATTTCAACTGGCTCTCCATGGTCGAGTTTTTCTTCCAAGACGGTAGTGTTTACCTGCTCTCGTAGCTCGCCAAGTATCTTGTTAATAAGTGATTGCTTTTGATTTTCTTTTAGGGGCTCCCACACATAGATGACGTATCGAACGGGCGAACTAACGCTAATTCTTTCTCTTAAAATATCCCTTGGTAGTTCAACTAGTGAACCCTTTGCAGTAGTACCGCCAGTGTCGTCCCTAGATCTTATCTGAACTAGAAGATATTCCAGCTGGTTCCACGCCATGACGTCTAAGTCGTGATCGCTTCTTGTTACTATGCCCAGTTGATTTCTGAGGACAAACTTGTGTTTATTCTTCTTGTAAACAATGACTTTTGAGTCCGTAAGTATCGTTCTGACAACAGCTTCCAGCACATTTCCTTGACGAGCTCTGTAAGAGCTGTGAAAGAACTGCTGAAATGCAAATAGGTAAACAGCGTAATTCGCCACTTTGTAGTCCGATTTCGCCTCTGCGCTAGCCAGTCCAGCGGCCATCCTCTTAATCGAGTCCAATTTCTCCCTAACACTCAAGAGACCGCGCGACGAATCCTGGCCAAACGAAAGACATACCAATGCTTTGGCAAGGCCGAGCGGACTTTCCAGAATGTCCTTCAGCTTGCTTATAGACGGGTCCATATCGTCTTCGAGCAGAATCAATTTTCTGTCTTGAAGCTCTTGACCCATCGAGTTCAGCCTTTGTATCAATGTTTCCTGAAACTTGTCCTATTAAGTGAAGGCCATGACGTTAAGTCTTTCGGGTCTAGCTTTGACCGATCAGCTTGCTGTTAAATTGCAGAAATCCTAATGTTCTCATTGCCATATAATGACCTTGGGGATAAGGATCACGTCGAGTTCAGTTCACTCTAGACGTTTGCCCTACGGGTTGTTGTATGAAGCTGAGCAAGGAAAAGAAGGCGGCCCCGCGAGAGTTCCAAGCGGATACGTTTTCATTTGTAGCCATAGGACGGAAAGAGAGTGCTTCGAGAGGAAACTCTTTGCAATGCCGATGTCCAACTGGAACCGGGTCTCGCAAGTTAAGAAGGGAGATATTCTCTTCCTATTCAACTACCAGAGTAATCGTTTGCATGGAGTCTTCGAGGCGACAACAGATGGCACGCTCAACATGGAGCCCACTGCTTTTGATGGCCGCTTTCCAGCTCAGGTCCGAGTAAGAAGGAAGATGAGATGCCCTTCGCTCGATGAGGCAGCGCTTCTACCCTTGATTAAGGTGGGATGGATAGGAGTGAGCAGAAGAGGCGCACTGTATTTTCCTGATAGACTCGGGCCCAAGTTCATCGATGAGCTCTGGCGGCTCTTCCTAGAGGTTCCGGTTACACCGCGCACAAAGACCGGGCTTGTCGGCTATAAGGCGAAGGACGGTCATATCACAAAGTCGTATGGCGAGAGGTATCTAGACGACTGGCTTCATGAACACCTCCCATACAAGCACGAATACAACTGCCCAGTGAAACGAGCCAAACGAGAGGTCTTATGCGACTGGTACATCCCCAAAATCGACTTACACATCGAATACTGGGAGAAAACCTGCTGGCGAGATGCCAGTGCTATAGAACTCAAGAAGAAGTTTTACCAGGATCATTCGCTCAAAGCAATCGACATCTATGAGAATGATCTACAAATAGCCGACCGGATGATCCCAGCAAGAGTCAGAGAAGTCGCTCCAAAATGCAGATTTAGGAATCTCGCGAAAGAAACAGGATAGCTCATTTCAAGGTATACTCAGCCAAAATCTAGCCTGAGCGTATCAGAAATGAGCTATCGGCGTTGATTCGATTGCTTAGACAAGAAGCTTTCAGCTTAGAATATTGGAAACTTGCCGTAGTACCTCCATTTGCGAATTGAAGGTTTGACTAGTCTTTCAATGTTTCTGACCACTTTGTCCAAAGGATACAGCCTCTCCACATGTACAGACTCGCTCTTCTCAACGGTTCCTATAGCAATCCAGTATCTACCAATTCTGGCAGCAAGATCGCCATATTCCGTATCCTCAAGAACATCCTTGATGTCTGCGTCAAGACTGGTGAAGACGTAATCGATTTCAAAGCCTTGCCTCACGATCTCTTCCTCAACTTCATGGAACCACATGCTGGCGGATTCCTCTGTAAAATCAACGCCTACTCGTGACAGGCTACCAATAGGAGCTGGAAGCCTTAGCGTGTAGAGTTTCCAAATCTCTCTGACACAGTACTGACGTTCACCTGGGCCTAAGGCGGCCATTTTCCTGAGAGGAGTCATCAGGAAAAACCTAGCCTTCTCAATGAGCTCAGCAGCCATTCGCGCATCAATAAACGCCAAATCGGATGGGTTACACCATGCTAGACCTTCAACGCTTCTCAAGCCGATAGCGTTTAGCATAGACTTCAACTTCGGCGTCAACCGTAGCGCACTCAAATCAGTCATTGATATCGACCGCCTTGCGAGCAATCAAGCGCCGTAACAAGGCTCTCCAGACCTTCCTGAACCTTCCAGGACGCTTCAACCACTCATCCAAAGCAGCTTGGATATACATAGGACCACCTCCATAAGCAGGGGGCTTAAGGTTCTACGCCTAGGAACTCAAGAATTAAATATGCAAAATGTCCCAAATACCCCAATCATGAACTTCCCGGCTACAAGTGACCTCTTTTCTGGCGGAAAAGTGAATATGAAAGCATGTTGTAGTAGTAGTCGATGAGATGGTGAATGAGCAACATCTTCGAAAGAGTGATGGCTTGGCATACATATATTAGCCTAGAGAAAGACTTTATTGACTTTACCCGATATCTAGCCCTAGACAAAAGCAACATGAGTGCTTGGTCCGAGAAGGGCGCGCAATTACTCCTGTTGACGGGAAGTACGGTTGATAGCGTTTTTAAAATGTGAATACTACGATCATCATGCCCGCAAGCGCTACCAAGACAGCCAACGACTTCCTCTTGGTTTCGCAGAATGCCACCATTGAACCACCCCAACGCCCAAACGCATCATGCCGAGCCTGGATATGGGTTGTTCACGGTTAGAAGGTGCTCGCAGTCAGCACACCACCTACGCATGAAAACCTAGCTGTGCACCTGTCAAGCATGCGAGGTAAGTTCACTTTTTCTCTGTACGCAGTCCAAGAGTTTATCGACGCTTTCCTTATAGATTTCTAGAGCTTTTACCCATAGGTCTGCCCAACTGGGCGGATATTTTCCAACCAATTTCATAACAATTTCTACAAACTTAGGATCGGTTGGATGAATTGGAAATCCTTTACTTCGTAACGTCATTATATCACGAAGATTTGATAAGATCTCAGAAGGCAAATCCTTAACGTTTTCACTTAAGAATTCTTCCAAAATATTTATCGAACCTTCCTTCTTAATAGTGGTCTTCCTTATCTCTTCAGTATTTATCTGATCGATGAGTATGGAAAGTGCTGCAATATTATTAGTGAATTCTTCCCGATTTCTACATGGTTTCATTAGTTGAAAAACTGCCTTTTCATTTGGAAGAAAAAGGTTGAAACCAAAGATTTTTTTCCACAGATTGTTAATTTCTTCTCTTCTCTCAACTATGCTTTCGACTATTGTAGTCTGAATCTCTGAAAATCTTCTGGAGAGTGGAGTTAAGCGTTCTTTTATACTTTCTATTTCCTCCTTGTTAACAGCTTTACATTCTTTCTCCTTCCTGAATGTCAGCACTGAAATGTCCTCGCCTACGTTGGGATCCATTTTTGACGTTTCTAGGATAGTGTGCACGGCCAGGACCTTCGCTTCCTCTTCTTCAAGGCCTTCTCTGTAAGAATTTCTCAGTATATACTCTCCATACGCCCTTCCGCTACCCTCGCACGCATAATCGTGAGCTTCCTCAGAGTAGCCTTTTTCAAATATCCTTCTAATTCTTTCAGGTGACGCTACTATGAAAACAGGTATCCCTTCCCGTTCTTCTTCTGGCAATTTTTTGAAGTTCTCCTCATACCATCCATAACTTACGTCTGAAAGATAAGATACAACATTATCAAATGAAACAGGGCCAGAGTTGCAGAACTCCTTAACTGATTTTACTACATCGTCTATTGCCCCAAGTAATCCAGCTGCAGCGGTACCGATGTTCTTTGTCAATGGTTCAAGCTTTCTCGCCTGATCCCTCTTGATCGGGCCGTACATCACACGGCTATCACTTGCAAGAACAACACCATTCTTGTACTTCAGAGCAACTATCAATGTCATTTTTCAAACCAGATCAAAGCTTAATTTGAAGCTTATTTCGATGTAACATTCTGTAGGAGCAGGAATTTTAATATATTCGAACTTTATCGTCGAGCTTCAATATCTCAGCATGGCCAATGCGAGCGTAGGGAGGTTGCAGAGTTGAGAGGTGAAAAAATCTATGAGGGAACAGAGTATGTGGTTGACAGCTACGGAGTCACCACAGTATCTCCGAAGGTATGTCTTTTTTTGGGGGTTTTTTCTGCGGAGATTTGGTTTTTCAACTTATGTGTTTTTGGTCTTTGGATGCTTCGGGTTGTTTGCATATCTTTTCTTGGGCTGTTTT